>TARA_R110002074_G_scaffold152300_2_pt1 | contig 14198 bp, 4 predicted proteins | sample TARA_R110002074 | Tara Oceans TARA_R110002074 (sample SAMEA4397215) | marine metagenome | biome: Polar Biome; feature: [MIX] marine epipelagic wind mixed layer (ENVO:01000061); material: water (ENVO:00002006), including particulate matter (ENVO:01000060) such as... | depth 10-100 m
AAAATCACTGATGTAGTACCAGGAAGTAATTCTTTGGAGTACGTTAGTCATGCTGGGAAAACGATCACTATTTCTGGAGCAGGCTACACTGACACCGAAATGAACGTGGGGCAGCAGGTTACTATGGCGTGGACAGACGGTGTAGATAATTTTACATACGACGGGTATGTGGTTAGCAGGGTGACTGGCGATAATACCCAAGTTATTGTTAATCTTACGCCTCCGGCAGGAATAACTGCGGGCACAACAATTACTTTTGGCAAGATTATTAATTTTGATAATATACCCCAAGCCTATGATGGGAATTCCGCCAATGATTGGATCTTAGAAGAATCAAGAATACGCGGCGGATACAATAATGTTTCGGTGGATTTAGGGGTTAAAGCTTATGCTGTTGAGGACGAGCCTAGTCAGTCGCATCGATTTAGCTCATTAATACATTCGGGTATATTTAATTCTAGAACAGGTGTTAATCAAACAAATCAATTTTCGGTAGGGGAAGATATAACAAGAACAATTGATCCGGCTAATGGCTCAATACAAAAACTTTACGCAGAAGACACCAACCTAATTATTTTCCAAGAAAATAAAGTAAGTAAGTCTTTAATAGACAAAGACGCAATATATTCTGCTGAAGGAAACGCTAGTGTTACTAGTCGCAACTTAGTTATAGGGCAAAATGTAGCATTCGCAGGGGAGTACGGAATTGGCACAGACCCGGAATCATTTGCTGTAAACGGATACAGAAAGTACTTTACAGACAGAGATCAAAATGTTGTTTGTAGATTATCTATGGATGGGATAACCGTTATATCTAGCTACGGCATGACGGACTTTTTTAGGGACACATTGGCTAGCGCTGCTCCTAATATAAGAGGGGGATGGGATGCGCATAATAAGCAATATGTGGTTTCTATAAAAAACAATTCAAACGATATATATAACACGTTGTCTTTTGACGAAACATCAAAGGGGTGGACTAGCTTTTTTGATTATAATCCTAATCAGATATTTAGTTTAAACAACAATTACTTTACGGCGTTTGAAGGCAAAATATATAAACACTACGAGCAGATGCCAAACATCGGAGCTAGAGGCATGTTTTACGGTAATTATAATGGCTCAAGTGTAAAAATTGTATTTAACGCGGCTCCCTCTATGGTTAAAAACTTTCAAACTATTAATTACGAAGGCGATAGCGGATGGACTGTATCTTTGTTTAGAACAAACACCGACAGTGCTTGGAGAATAGAAGCAGCACAATTGCTTTTTACCCTAGAGCAAATGCAAAATTCATTGTTTGCTAACCGGTTTAAAAAAATAGAAGACAGTTATTATGCGACTTTATCAAATAAAACATCTCCTATTTTTGGGCAAGTTTTATCTAGCTCGTCTTCTTCGGGAGTAAAAGGATTTTTTGCAGAAGTGACTATGACATTGCCCCCTAATTCTAGAAGAGAATTATTTGCCGTTAGCACGGAATTTGTAAAATCACATTGATTAAATGGAATTAAAAATAGCTAATACTGAAAAAACCGTTGTAGAGGGCATGGAGGAAATTAAAAATTTCTTAATGGACCCAACTACGGAGCAAACAGAGTTGCCTTTAAAGCATTCGTTTGCGCCAGGCGTATATGCCAGAGAAATGGAAATACCAGCGGGTACTCTTTTAATAGGTAAAATACATAAACATAGGCACCACAACTTTCTAATGAAAGGTTCTATCATAGTGTTAACTGAAACAAACGGCGTAGAGCTATTACAGGCTCCTTTAATGATAGTTTCGGAAGAAGGAACACAAAGAATAGGGTATGCGGTAACGGACACGGTATGGACCACCATACACGAAAACAAAGACAACTCTGAAGATCTCGATGTAATTGAAAAAAGAACCGTTGTTAAGACTAAAGCGAAATACATTGAGTACAAAAATAAATTAATTAAAAATATAACAATATGACTTGGGTAGCAGCAGGAACAGCCGCAGTCTCCATAGTAGGAGGGCTGATAGGCGGTAAAAAAGCAAAAGAAGCAGAAGCTAAAGCACAGCGTGAAAGACAGCGCATTGCTAAGCAAATGGCGGCTTTTGAAGCAAATAGACAAGCCGTTATAAACCCTTACGAGGATGTGACGTCTAATGTTGATATGATTAACGAAATGCGAGATGATTTATCTAACCCTTTTGCTAGCTTAGGTGTGGCCACTCAGGCAGCGGAAATTCAAATGGAACAAACGGATATAGCATTAGCAAACACGCTCGATACACTACAGGCATCGGGAGCAAGTGCAGGTGGTGCTACCGCATTAGCTCAAGCCGCTAAGCAAAGCAAGAAAGAGGTTTCGGCTAATATAGAACAGCAAGAAGCACAAAATGAAAAGCTAAGAGCTCAAGGGGAACAAGCCCTACAGGCAAAAGAAATGCAGCTTACTCAAATGGAAATGAGTGAAGAAGCAAGAGTACAAAACGCACAAGCTCAAGGAAAAGCATTTGAATTCCAAGCACAAGAGCAAAGGGACATGGCTACATTAGACAGGATGTCTGGGCAAGAATCACAGGCTAGACAGGATATAGCGAACGCCAACGCGGCTAGCGCTGCTTCTACCGCAGGAATTATAAGTAGCGTTACAAGCTTAGCTGCTGCAGGATTAGGTAATGATGCCTGGGACTAGTAATACAAAATAGAATATGAGTTATAGAGATCCAAAAGTAATAGACGATAAATCAGGCTTAATAATACCCAACGCTATAGCAGCGGGTGTTGCAAACATTGCAAAGCAATGGGGAGCGGAATTAGGTAGGCAAAGAGACCTAAATTTAAAAAATAGAAAAGAAGATTTAGCTAACGACAACAGAGTCGAAGACGAAATGGCTGAGATGAAATCTAGCTTAAAAAACGCCCCAGGAGCTAAAAGCCTGGTGGACTCAGCACAAGAGGCGCAATATGCAGCAATAGATGATCTTGGAAAAGTTAGGCAAGAGCTAAACAATAGGGATCTTTCCAAAGCGCGCAAACAAGAACTAAGAGAAGAGGAACTAGCTATAGTAAATGGTTTAAATGGAATAAACACATCTTTTCCTAAAATAACTATTGAGAAAGATAAAGCTATAAAGTTAAAAACAAATTCAGCAGCCACTGCTGGATTAGTAGCCGCAACCACTCCCGAAAATTTAGCTTTTTCTTATGGTTTTCATGAGGGAGCTTCAACATATTCGTATGTTCCTGGCTATAGAAAAGGAGGAAAATATATCGCTCCTTCGTTTAAACTTAACTCAGGAGGGCAAACAGCTGATGTAGCTCAATTTAACAGTGAGGACTTTAGTACCACTTTTGAAGTTACTCAACTGCAACCTGAAGCTGCTTCCTTAATAACAAAAAGTCTTAAAGACAAAAAAAATAACTTCCTGCCAGGTAAACTTGAGGAAGCGCCTACCATGCAGGCTGACGTACCCGTTTTTAACGAAAATGGCGTAAAAACAGGTACTACAAATACTCTAACCACTAAGGCAACTCCAGAGACTAATAATTTTATGAATCAGCAAGCAGATTACGTGATGGCTGGAATTCAAGAAGCCGGAACGCCTGCAAACAGAAATTCAATATTAAAACATCAATACGCTATGTCGGATAGCGATATTGAAGAACTATACAAACAGCGAGACTACACAAGCGATAGTGATATAGAGAAAGGTGAATTGGCTAGGGCTAAACTAAGATTTTCAATAGCGCAAAACAATGCGTCTGTAGCTAATCTAGAAATACTAAATCCGAACGCTCCTATGAATGAGCCCTTTGCTTATGCAAAAATTGAAAGAAGCAAGCCAGCTACCCTGCCTAAAGACAAGGATGGCACTTCCGCTACAGAAAGAGCTAATTCGCAAAACTATATCTTAGCACAGGCTAATTTTGACAAAGCAGTTACTTACCCTGCTGCGGCGGTAAGTGTTGATCAAAAGCGACTGACTAAGATTATAGATGGAGCAGGTCTTTCAGTTGGAGCATCTGTGAGATTTGGTGAAATGAGGCAGCTAACAGCAGTAACCCCTGATTACACAAACAACACACTAAAAATTGCTTGGGGCACACCATACTACGGCTCAGGAGGTAGCCAGGCCCTAAAGCAGGCTAGAGATCTTGTAGTTGCGGGACAGGGAGACACAATGATTAAGTTACCTCCATCAGGGGTTGAGTATGCGGCAAGCAGCCTAGTAAAGGATAGAAATTCAATTGTGTTAGACATGAACAAGAGGACTGTAGTTGAGAATTTATTAGTAAATTCTTTGCAAATATCAAAAACGCAAGCTAACAATTTGGCTACAAACAAAATCTACTAATAAAAATATATCAATGAAATACAAACTTATAATAGGCGGAAAAACAGTTACATTTGAAAATGCTTATGATATGGCAGTTGCTATAGACGAGGCTGAAAAAAATAACATATCCGTTGTTGTCCCAGACGAAGGAGCTGAAATAGTGTCTAGCGAAGCACCTGAAAGTGAATTTGGAAAAATAATTAATCAAGATGCAGGCTCTAATATAGAGGAGGATTTTACAACAGACCCTGTAGAGAGTGCGGATGCAGCGTCAACAAATGCAGCACAAGACGATATGGGATCGAGCTCGGAAAATACTTTTTCGGCTTCTTCGCAATACGACGATAAAACTAACAGCAAATCTGTAGAAATAAAAGGGCAATCCTACGCAGCTACCGATGTTATTGACAGCCTCCGAAAGGGAGACATTAGATTAAGTGGGCGGATAGGAACCGTTATATACAAGTGGAAAGACGGAAAAAACACAGGGCAAATAAAAGATAATATATCCGACGATATACTTTTAGAGGCTTATACCGGCGCAATACCTGGAGCCAAAATAGTTGATGGATTTAGCGGAGGCAAGCTGGACGAAGTTGTGTTAGCTCAAGAAGTTGTTCCAAGCGAAGAAGGAGGCGCGAACCCTTTTGGAAGTGAAAAAGAGCTTTCAGAAGACCTTTACTCGAGAGACTGGGATGAACAAAAAGACTTATTCCAAATTTACGCAGACCAAGATCCAAACATGTCCGTTGAGTGGCAAGTATACGGAGCGCAAGAAACTCCTTCAAAAGGAAGAAGTAAGCATGCTAACCTCATATATACAGACCCTACTACTGGAGAAATTTCTTATATAAAAATTAAAGAGGGGGAGGATCCCTCTGCAGCAGCAACTAAGCTAATAGATTTTTCTAATAAAAAACTTAGTTACGAAGGAGCAGCTAAATTTCGTGCTAAAAAAACAGATAGATCAGCGGATTCTGAGGCAGGGATCTGGTCCCGAATAGGGGAAGACATGCTTGACAGTAATTTAACAGAGTTTGCAAACCCAAAAACAACCCAAGAAGATTTTGCTGAGGTTGAATTACAGGAGGGAGTTGATAAAAGCTGGGCAATAAATCCATTTAGAAACGAAATATCCGGAAGAGACATAAACGAACAAAGTAAAGACCCGGAGTTTATTGATTCCGTTATTAGTAAAATTACTGCGGAATACGAAAGCACATATCCTGGGCGCGAGCTGCCGGGCGATCAATTTATGAGAGCTTTTGCGGAAGCAGGCATTTCACAAAGAGCCTCTAAGGTAATAGCTAACCAAAAATACGAAGATTTACAGCAAAGAAACTACCTGCTAGAGCAAGGAGAATATTTTTCTTATTTAGATAAAGCTTTTCAGTTGGACATAGACGCAATGGACCCATCAAGAGCGGCGGCTGCTAGTAATGTAAACGCAATGCGCGAGGTATCCAATAGACTTAGGTATGGAAGCGATAACAACGAAACTAGGGTTTCTTTGATGGGAGAGCTAGATACATTAAAAAGAGAATTGCCTACCTTATTAAAAGCGATAAACAAAGATTATAAACCGTATTTAGACCCAGCAACAGGATCTAGAGCGAGCAAAGCTACATTTGAAGAGCTTAAAAAGAATGGAGAAGAAGGAGCGTATGAAGACGCAAGCAAGCAGGATAAGGCTTTAACCGAACTTTATAACTCTATGCCCCTTGATAAACTAGAGTTTGAATACTTTTCTCATCAATTAAATACGCAAAGAGTAAAAGAAGCATTCAATCAGAAAATATCTACAATCCCCGGAAAATCCGTGCCCGCAGAGATTATAAAGGCTCATGGCCTTGTAAAAAACAAAGAAGGCGGATATGACGTAACCCTTAAGAACTATACGCAAGGAGTACCCTCTGCAGGATTTTATTTATTGGAAGGCTACTTTAATGACGAAACTAAAGAAAAGGCGCGGGTTCTTTCTGGGTATTTGCTAAAAGATACCGCCGACATGATGCGTAAAGATGAAGCCTTACAAACAGCGTTCTTATTAAACATTGATCCTACTACCGTAGACCAGGGCGCGGGGGACGTGGCTATGAGAGCCCTAGAGGTTATAAGCACTGCAATATACGGGGAGGAAAGAACAACAATGGTAGGCACTTCTGCCAGGAAAGAGCTAGACGAATTAGAAAGCTTACTGACGGGTTCAGACATAGTACTATCTAATGAAGAAAAAACGGCTTTCACTAGAGAAACTTCGATGCACGTTTTAGAAGGAGTGAGTGCTTTTGCCCCTGAGCTAGTTAAGTTTGCTGTAGCAAACAAGGTTCAAGGAGCCCTAGGAATAACAAAAGCTTTAGCGGGAATGGTAAAAGCAGGACAAACTCTAAAGACTAGGGTAATAGGTCATGCTCTTGGAGCAATTACGGAAGAACTCAAATTTAAAGCCGTTACCCTAGGTGAATCTCACACAGGGGGAGGAGCTGGATTTTATTTAGGAGGAACCTTTATGCGTTACGCATTTCCGTTTAGGTTTACCGGGAGATATGCAGGGCTTAACCCAACTCTTGAAAAAGTAGGTTTAGGCGGTATTGGGGGAGCAGTATCTTCAGAGGTTGCTGCTGTAACAGAGGGTATGTACAAGCAACTAAAAGAAGACGGTCAATTTGACAAGACGTTAGAAACCTTATATGGTAAAGGGGCTTTTAATGACCCATTAAATGACGACAAGGATACTGGATGGTTTCAAAGATTTGTAATAAACACAGCGGTATTTGGGCTTATAGGTGGTACTAACATGAAAAAATATGATTTTTATGCTATTAGTAGAATAACAAGAAAGTCTAACGAGCTGCATAAGCAGCTAGAGGATCATTTAAAGGGTATAGAAAGTTATACTGAAAAAGAATTAAAAGAAAAAAATAATCTACTCGACTTGCTTGACTATAGATTAGTCCAGAGTAGAAAAGCGGAATATAAAAAAGAAATAGGAGCTCAAGTGGCAACTAAAAAAGCCGCTCAAGAAATATTAGACACAGGAAAAGTTTTAGAATACGACAATGCCGGTAATGTTATAGGGCGAAAAAACGCTTCGTTTTCTGTAATTAATGCGGCTAAAAAAACAATAGCTGACGTAAATGCTAATATAGCCTCAACTCAAAGAAATATAGAAAGACAGGTGACAAGGTTTGTTAAGGCGGACATTCTTTCTGAGCTTGGGTACAAATTAGAAAATATAGAGGTTAGTGACAAGCCTTTATCTAATGGTGATAAAGCGCAATTTATTACTAAGGGTAAAACAATCTCTGTAAAAATAGATATAAATAAATTTAAGCCAGGCGTTTTTGGACACGAGATGGGCCATTTATTTGCTAAATTAATCTTTAAGGAGAACAAGGCTTTTGCTACAGAGTTTCAAAGGAAACTAGAAAGCACCGTTTCTACAGCATTAAAAGATACAAGGTTATCTGTAAAAGGGAAAGGAAGATATACTTTTAAGGAAGCAATGGAGGAAGCCTATGGTAAGGAAAACTCCGCAGAGGAGTATATGTTTAACGTACTAGAGCTACTGGGAAGTGATGCAAATAGGCATGTTATGCTAGAGCAGGGGTTTCTAACGGGTATTAGCCGGGATTTTCGCAACATGCGCAAAAAAGCAGGTATCCCGTTCAAACTAGAAAAAAATTATGAAACCGCAAGTGATCTTATAGAATTTTTAAATACTTTTAGAGAAACAATAGAAGGAGGTAATACCAAGGCTATAAGAAACACGTTTGAAGCTTTTAAAAATATAATTATAGACGGCAAAAAGCTCACAAATTTAGTAGGATCAAAAATAGAAACAGCTACCGAAGTTAAAGAAACCTTAGATTCTTCCAAGGACATAGACGCGGCGGAGAAGCAAGATATTTTTAGCAAAGCAACTAGGGGCTATGAAGAGATTATAGCTGCTGGTGGTAGCCCTGAGCAAGCGGGTGTTATGGTTGGTTATGAAATGCAACCTTTAGTCAAACAAAGAATAAATTCTTACTTGGTTGAAAAAGGTTTGGAAATAAACGAAGACAGAGAAGCGATAATAGAGGATCTAGTATCCGATGTTACTACGTCCACTAAGGTGTTGCCAAAATATAATCAAAAGGGTGAGCTTATAAATAGCCCTGAACCTGGTACAGGTATACCTACTTTGGTACAGGCTTATACCAAAGGAGCTAATTTAATAGAGTACCTAAAACAAAATCCTAATGCTACCTCCGCGGAAATAAGCAAAAAAGCCGAAGAGTTTGGAGTAAGAGAGGTTGATATACAAGGAAAAGTTGATTTAGTTAAAGACGGAGGAGAAGCTACAATGACCTCTTATGTTTTTGGGCAGCTTAACAATCGTATTTTAGCATCGATGCAAAAGCCTCGGTTTAGAGATATATTCAATACATTTTCGCTAGATAAAGATCCCACCAGGACAGCTAATATAGCCGAAGGAGAGGGATTAGGAGGCGGAGGCGCTAACGAGGGATATGTTGATATATCTTCTCCCGAATTAAACACCAGGATAAACACTTTAAATGCTCAGGTTACCTTAAAAATACCAGAAAATATTAGAAAAGAAATTACGGAAGTAGGTCCTAAAATAGCGCTTACAGTGCCCTTAAAAAATATAGATGCTAAAACAGAGGGCCAAGTTATTTTGCCTGATGGAGAAGTTGCTAATGTAGTTATTTCTAAAAATGATCGAGCCGTTATAAATATAGAAGGCAGACCTACGGATGTTGTAAATGCTAGATCCCCTAAAATTATAGAGAAAAAATTAGGTACCGCAGCTAAATCGTTTGTAAAAACTGCAACTACGAAAGAAAGACTTACAAAAGATGCAGTAGACTTAATATATCCTAAGCTAGAGAAGGTGGCCGGGGCGCTTAAAGACAACTACACTGCTACCCAGCAATACGCAGAGTTTATAGACAATGCTTTTCCTTTACTTAAAAATTACATAAGTCAATCTGCAGTAAATAAAAGGTTTAAAGAATTTAAAGAACCCATTATTGATAAAGACACTGGAAAACAAAAAAGAGAAAAAACCGCAGCAGGTAAGCCTATATTTACTAAAAAGAATATAACGCTAGCGGAATGGAGAAAGTACTTCATAGGAGACGGAGGCACGCGTATAGACGGGCGTAGACGCTCTGTAATAGAAGCTTTGTCGGCAGAGCTGGGATTTGATTCCGTTATGGAAGCATTGTCTACAGAAGCTATGAGAAAGCAAGTGGAGTCCAGACAAGAAGACATAGGGGTTGAGCTTGTAGAAAATTATGTAGCTATGATAGCTAAGGAATTTGACAGGGGCAATACCAGCAAGCAATCCGCTGCTTTTATGGAAGTAATAGAAAAGGGCGGATACAAAAACCCTGAAAGGTTTTTACAAAAATACTCTCAGCTATTTGAGGAAGGTAATACTAAAAATTGGGAAACAGAAGAAGGAGCTAAAGAATGGATTGAAGCAATAACAAGGTTTTTACAACCTGTAGTAAAAGCCCAAATAGATAGAAGGGTTAACGTTGTTGAAAAGCCTGGTTTTAAGCCAAAAAATAAAGGTGAAACTGTGCGCACCACATTTGTAGAACAAGCTATAAAATACGGTATAGATCCTGAATTTGCAGAAATAATTGCAAGTTTTAATGAAAACCTGTCAATTAAATTTAATAGGGACGGGAGCATAGATGCTGGCCAAAAAGCAAAATCAAAAACTAACGAATTAGACCTTGAGTTTACGATAAAAGAATTGCTTAAAGGTGTAGACCCTAGATTTACTAAAATTACTAGAGGAAATTACTATAATACCAAACAAGAAGGCAGCTTTTTAGCGGGCTTTTTTAAACACACCGCTAGATACGTTGGTACTAAAAAATACAGCAACAGAACTATAATTGATGCGGAAACAGGAAATACAGTTCAAATAGGTTTTAAAGATAAATTTAGCAAAGAGCTTGAAGCAAAACCAGAAGCATTAACTGAATTAGATTTAGAAATACAAAGACGCAGCGACAAGCTTCTTGAAGACATAAAAAATAATGAAACACTATTTTTTGAGGATACAAATCTTAGAAAAAGCGGGTACACGCTAAGCAAAAGTATAGCCGATTTTAGGGAATCAACTAGCCTTATACTTAATGGGGAAATAGTAAAATTTAAAAACGATAAAGGCGAAACTGTTGAAGTTAATTACAACGATTATACTTATGAGCAGAAAGCGGAAGCCGTTATGGCTCAACCGGGCAGAAAAGCTGCTATTAAAGACATGAAGCTCAAGAAAGAGTTTATGGAAATAATGCTGCTTAACATTGGTAATGTTCGCCAAAAAATTGCGGCAAAGCCAAATAGCGCGGATGCTCTTATGCAATTCGACAAAGGGGTTAGCGCTTTATTTTTTGCACAAGACGGGAAAGGAGTTAGAATGTTTTCTTTTGAGCAGTATTTTCAAATATTTAACAAGGAAAAAGGTGCAGCGTCTATAACAGGAAGAAACGAGCACATAGATCCTAAGCTGTTATTTACCATTCAGGTTTTAAGTGCTATGAAAAAAGGGGAGTTAGGCAGTGCTGAAAATGTAAAAAACATAACCGAGGGTTATAAAAGTATAATAGGTAGTAAGGAAGGACAAGAGCTTTCTGATTTTTTTACAGGTACAACAATAACAGATGCTAAATATTTAAAAATGATATTAGCAACTGGTGTTAGCCAAATGATACCCGTTACGGATATAATGGCCTTAAAAAGTTACATTAACATCGAAACAGGTAAAACAGCTTTTCAAGAGATGATTACCGATATAACCAATCAGGTTGTCAACAGTAAAGTTGTTGCTGATAAACGCACTATAGAATTTAATAATGAAAATTTAAAGGGGTTTGGATTAAGTGAACAAAACACAACCACAAGTGCTCAAGTAAGCGCTTCTAAAAACATAGATAGGGCTTTTGAGAAATCTAAGGACCCTAATAAAAAACCAAAAGGTATTAGCGTGTTTGATTTTGACGATACTCTTGCTAAAACAAAAAGCAATGTGCTATACACCTTGCCTAACGGAACTAAAGGCAAATTAAATGCAACCGAGTTTGCTAAAAAATCAGAGGCTTTGGAGGCTAAAGGAGCTGAATTTGATTTCAGCGAATTTAGTAAGGTAATGAAAGGTGAGCTAGGTCCATTGTTTAGCGAGGCTAAAAAGAAAGAAGGAAAGTATACCAATAAAGATATATTTATTTTAACCGCAAGGCCTTCCAATTCTGCATTAGCTATAATGGAATTTTTAAAATCCGAGGGGTTAGAAATACCTATAGAAAATATAGTAGGATTAGGAAACGGGGCCGCCTCTGCCAAAGCTAATTGGATGATAGGTAAGGTAGCAGAAGGATACAACGACTTTTACTTCGCAGACGATGCGATAAAAAATGTTGAGGCCGTTAAAGATGCTTTAAGCTTATTCGATATTAAATCTGAAGTGCAGCAAGCTATAATGCGTTCCGCTGATTTAAACCTAGAAAGAGTCCTTGGCAAAATGATTGAGCGCAAAAAGGGTATACCTGCTAAAACTAAATTGTCCCCAGCAATTGCTTCAAACATGGGTAAGAAAAAAGGTAGATACGATTGGTTTATTCCTCCGGCAGCGGAAGATTTCGCAGGGTTAATGTACAAGTTCTATGGCCGAGGAGAACAAGGAAATAAGGATATGGCTATAATAAAGGAAACATTAATAAGGCCTTTTAATCGAGCGGAAAACGCCATGAGTTCTTATAGAAATAATCTAGGTAAAGACTATGACGCTTTAGAAAAGCAACTAGGTGACATGAAAGTTGTAATAAAAAAAGATACCAAAGCAAACCTCGAAAAGGCAAACATAAATGCAGATCAAGCTACTCGTGTGTTTATTTACGATAAATTAGGATATGATATTCCGGGATTAAAGAAAAACGAAATAGATAATTTAGTTAGCATAGTTAATGCAGACCCAAGACTTAAAAGTTATGCAGAAGGCATAATGAAAATAACAAAAACAGATAAAGTTTTTCCTGAGCCAGGCGAAACATGGTATTCTAGTAATGTACGTTATGAGCTCTTCAAGTATGCAACAGAAGGGGTACGAGGTGAATTCCTTAAAGAATGGCAAACCAATGTAGACAAAATGTTTTCTTCTGATAACATGGCCAAAATAGAAGCTGGGTATGGTAAAAACTACGCTGAAAATCTTAAAGAAATACTAAGCAGAATGAAGACTGGTAAAACCAGATCATCCGATTTAGGTAAAGATGTTCAGGCTGGTATGGATTACGTAAACGGGTCTGTAGGTGTTATTATGTTTTTAAATAGTAGGTCAGCAGTGCTTCAAACAATATCCGCAATAAATTTTGTTAATTGGAGCGATAATAACCCTCTGGCAATAGGCAAATCCGTTTTAAAACCTAAAGAGTGGGGTAAAACTTTTTTAGAAATATTTAATTCAGACTTTTTACAACAAAGAAGAGGGGGATTAGAAATAAACGTGGAGGAATCTGAAATAGCTAAGGCTGTAGAAAGGAGCAAAGGTAATGCCAGAGTTTTATATGATGGATTAATAAAGGTAGGATTTTTGCCTACACAAATAGCTGATAGTTTTGCAATTGCTTTTGGCGGCGCACCTTTTCTTATGAACAGAACTAATACTTATTTAAAAGCAGGGCTTACTCCAAGAGCTGCTAAAGCAAGAGCATTTGAAGACTTTAGAGAAACAGCGGAAGAGTCTCAACAGTCTTCTAGGCAAGATAGAGTTTCTAACATACAAACAGGTGTTGCGGGTAGATTAATATTTGCTTTTGCAAATACACCGATGCAAATGTCTCGTATGGTTAAAAAGGCTACTTTAGATCTTGCTTATGGAAGAGGAGATAGAAAAACAAATATATCTAAAATGATATATTATAGTGCTGTTCAAAGTTATATTTTTTATTCTTTGCAGCAATCACAATTTTTAAGATTGTTTGGAGGAGATGAGGAAGATATGTCTCAGGAGGAAAAAGATTTTAATGCCTCAAAAAACCAAGAAAAGAATGATAGAATAGCAAACAGTATGTTTGACAGTTTTATATCCGGATCCGGATCTCCAGGTAAAGTAGCAATTACAGCTAAAAATACTGTGCTAAAATATTTGAATGAAAGTGAAAAAGGATATAAAGCAGATTATGGTAATGTTATAAATGAGGCTTTATCTATATCTCCTCCTTTGTCGTCTAAAACTAAAAAAGTGTACTCTGCTTTAAAAACAAAAAAGTATTATTCAACTGAAGAAGGTAAAAAAGAGCTTGAAGAATTCGGGCAGTATTCTTTTGATAATCCCATGTTAATGGCAAAGTCCAAAGTGTTCTCTGCTATTACAAATTTACCCGCAGACAGATTATTGCAAAAAGCAAATAATTTATACAGCGCCTACACAGACGAGACTCTTATTCCAATGCAAAGAGCTGCTTTAGCTATGGGGTGGGATAAATGGAGTCTTGGAATGTACGATGACAAGTTTATGACAGAAGAAGAAGTTGCTGCAAACAAGGCTGCAAGAAAGGAAAAGCTAAAAAAAGAAAAAGCTGCAGAGAAAAAAGCGATAATTGATTCTTATGACATAAATATGGGGGAAGCTGAAAAAAGAGAGATCCTTGAGGTTCTTACAAAAAAGGAACAAGGGGATTCATTGTGGCAAATGGGACAGACTCGAAAGCAAATAAGACAGCTAACCAAAGAGTCAGATAGAATAGAAAAAATAATAAGTCTGCAAAATCTTATACAATTTAACAAAGACATGATAAAAATATCTAATACAACTAGACAAGATTCTTTAAAATAAATCCCCTAAAATGACTATATCAGA
>TARA_R110002074_G_scaffold124189_2_pt1 | contig 14189 bp, 10 predicted proteins | sample TARA_R110002074 | Tara Oceans TARA_R110002074 (sample SAMEA4397215) | marine metagenome | biome: Polar Biome; feature: [MIX] marine epipelagic wind mixed layer (ENVO:01000061); material: water (ENVO:00002006), including particulate matter (ENVO:01000060) such as... | depth 10-100 m
AATCATTCGATCAAATTGATAATGCACCAGAAGAAAAAGAAAGAGGTATCACAATTAATACTTCACACGTTGAATATGCAACACAAAATCGTCACTATGCGCACGTTGACTGTCCAGGTCACGCAGATTACGTTAAGAACATGGTAACTGGTGCTGCTCAAATGGATGGTGCTATTTTAGTAGTTGCGGCTACAGATGGTCCAATGCCACAAACTCGTGAACATATCCTTTTAGGACGTCAAGTAGGTATTCCAAGAATCGTTGTTTTCTTAAACAAAGTTGATATGGTTGATGATGAAGAGCTTTTAGAATTAGTAGATATGGAAGTTAGAGATTTATTAAACTTCTATGAATATGATGGAGATAATGGACCAGTTGTTTCTGGTTCAGCTTTAGGTGCTCTTAACGGTGAACAAAAATGGGTTGATACAGTATTAGAATTAATGGAAGCCGTAGATAGCTGGATTGAAGAGCCACAACGTGAAGTTGACAAGCCTTTCTTAATGCCTATTGAAGATGTATTCTCTATTACTGGTCGTGGTACAGTTGCTACAGGTCGTATTGAAACAGGTATCGCTAATACTGGAGATCCAGTAGATATTATTGGTATGGGAGCTGAGAAATTAACATCTACTATTACAGGTATCGAAATGTTCCGTCAAATATTAGATAGAGGTGAAGCTGGAGATAATGCTGGTATCTTGTTAAGAGGTATTGAAAAAACTCAAATCTCTAGAGGTATGGTAATCTGTAAGCCAGGTTCTGTAACACCACACGCTAAATTTAAAGCTGAGGTTTATATCCTTAAAAAAGAAGAGGGTGGTCGTCACACACCATTCCATAATAATTATCGTCCACAATTCTACGTTCGTACAACGGATGTAACAGGTAATATTAATTTACCAGATGGAGTTGAAATGGTAATGCCTGGAGATAACTTAACAATTTCTGTTGATTTACACCAGCCAATTGCAATGAACGTAGGTTTACGTTTCGCTATCCGTGAAGGAGGTAGAACAGTTGGAGCTGGTCAGGTAACTGAGATTTTAGACTAATTTAAGTTAATAAATATAAGTAAAGGTATTCCGATTTTTCGGAATACCTTGACTTATATTTACGGGTTTAGCTCAGTTGGTAGAGCACTGGTCTCCAAAACCAGGTGTCGGGAGTTCGAGTCTCTCAACCCGTGCAAAAAAAATAAACAAATGGCAGGAATAGTAAATTATATAAAAGAGTCTTTTGGAGAGCTTAAAAATAATGTAAGCTGGACTCCTTGGTCTGAAGCACAAAGTTTAACAGTATTAGTTGCTGTGTTTTCTATTATTTTTTCATTGGCTATTTGGGGAGTAGACACGGTTTTTAGTAGAGTTATAAAGGCGTATTTTAATTGGATTTGATAAAACATTTTATGAATGTCTGAGAGTGTTGAAAAAAAATGGTACGTTGTAAGGGCTGTAAGCGGTCAAGAAAACAAGATCAAAAACTATATTGAAAACGAGATTGCTAGATTAGGTTTAGGCGATTTTGTAGACCAGGTATTAGTACCTACCGAGAGAGTGATTCAAATACGCAATGGGAAAAAAGTACATAAAGAAAAAGTATTTTTCCCAGGTTATATCATGATACAAGCAAACCTAAGTGGTGAGATTCCTCATATTATTAAATCCATTACTAATGTAATTGGTTTTTTAGGAGAAACAAAAGGTGGAGACCCTGTTCCATTAAGGCAATCTGAAGTAAACAGAATGTTAGGTAAAGTTGATGAATTATCTGTTGAAGCAGATTCTAATGTAGCAATACCTTTTGTAAAAGGAGAAACAGTTAAGGTTATTGATGGGCCATTTAACGGTTTTGATGGTACTATTGAAAATATAAACGAAGAAAAGCGTAAGCTAGAAGTAATGGTAAAGATTTTTGGAAGAAAAACACCATTAGAATTAAGCTATATGCAAGTTGAAAAAATATAATAATTGTTACACTATATATGTATGTTCTTGAGCTTCCAACTTTAAGAAACATATGAAACTAAATTATTAAAAATGGCAAAAGAATTAGGTAAAGTAGTTAAGTTACAAGTTCGGGGAGGTGCAGCGAATCCGTCGCCACCGGTTGGACCCGCTTTAGGTGCTGCTGGAGTTAACATTATGGAGTTTTGCAAGCAATTTAATGCAAGGACTCAAGATAAGCCTGGTAAAGTATTACCAGTAGTTATCTCTGTTTACAAAGACAAATCATTCGACTTTGTAATAAAAACTCCTCCAGCTGCAGTACAATTATTAGAAGCGGCCAAGGTGAAAAAAGGTTCAGGAGAACCAAACCGAAAAAAAGTAGCTAAAGTTTCTTGGGATCAAGTAAAAACTATCGCTGAAGACAAAATGGTAGATTTAAATGCATTTACAGTTGAATCGGCAATGAAAATGGTTGCAGGAACTGCAAGATCTATGGGTATAACTGTTAAAGGTGGTCAAGCACCTAATTAACCTAAAAAGATTTTAAAATGGCAAGATTAACAAAAAAACAAAAAGAAGCTGTTGCTAAAATAGAAAAAGGAAGACTTTATTCTGTAGACGAGGCATCAGCATTAATAAAAGAAATTACTAACGCAAAGTTTGATGCATCAGTAGATTTAGCTGTTCGACTAGGAGTAGATCCAAGAAAAGCAAACCAAATGGTGAGAGGCGTTGTATCGCTTCCTCATGGTACTGGTAAAGACGTTAAAGTTTTAGCATTAGTAACTCCAGACAAAGAAGCAGAAGCTAAAGAAGCTGGTGCTGATTATGTTGGTTTAGACGAATACATTGATAAAATAAAAGGTGGTTGGACAGACGTTGATGTAATTATTACAATGCCAAGTGTTATGGGTAAATTAGGTCCTTTAGGACGTGTATTAGGTCCTCGTGGTTTAATGCCTAACCCAAAAACAGGTACTGTAACTATGGATGTTGCTAAAGCTGTGGGCGAAGTAAAAGCTGGTAAAATTGACTTTAAAGTTGATAAAACAGGTATTGTTCATGCAGCAATTGGTAAAGCATCTTTTAGTGCTGATAAAATTGCAGGAAATGCACAAGAATTGCTTTCAACATTAATGAAACTTAAACCAACCGCAGCAAAAGGGATTTACGTAAAAAGCATTTTTATGTCAAGTACGATGAGCCCTAGTGTTGCAATTGATCCAAAAATAGGTTAAGCAGTAAAAACTTTTTATTATGACAAGAGAAGAAAAATCACAAGTAATTGAAGAGTTAACTGCTCAATTATCAGAAAATGCTAATATTTATCTAGCAGATATTTCTGGATTAGATGCAGGAACTACTTCAAACTTACGCCGTGCTTGTTTTAAAGCAAACGTTAAGTTGGCAGTTGTAAAGAATACCTTGCTTGAAAAAGCAATGGATGCTTCAGAAAGAGAATTTGGGGAATTACCTTCTACATTAAAAGGCAATACTTCAGTGATGTATTCTGAAACAGGAAACGCACCAGCAAAAGTAATTAAAGCTTTCAGAAAGAAATCAGATAAGCCTTTATTAAAAGGAGCTTTTATCGAAGAAACAATTTACTTAGGTGACGACCAATTGGATATGTTGGTAGATATCAAATCTAGAGAAGAACTTATTGGAGAAATTATTGGATTATTACAATCTCCGGCTAAGAACGTTGTTTCGGCACTTCAGTCTAGTGGCGGTAAATTATCGGGTATCCTTAAAACATTATCTCAAAAAGAGGGATAAAATAAATAGTACGCACTTTTTACACATTATATTAAATTACAAAATTATTAAAACGATAGAAAAATGGCAGATTTAAAAGATTTCGCAGAACAGTTAGTAAACTTAACAGTAAAAGAGGTTAACGAATTAGCTGGTATATTAAAAGAAGAGTATGGTATCGAACCTGCTGCTGCTGCAGTTGCTGTAGCTGCTGGCCCTGGAGCTGGTGGTGGTGAAGCTGCTGAAGAGCAAACAGAATTTGATGTAATCCTTAAAGCAGCTGGTGGTTCTAAATTAGCAGTTGTAAAACTAGTTAAAGAATTAACTGGATTAGGATTAAAAGAAGCTAAAGGCTTAGTTGATGATGCACCAAGCGCTATTAAAGAAGGTGTTTCTAAAGACGAAGCTGAAGGTTTAAAAACTTCTTTAGAAGAAGCAGGAGCTGAAGTTGAGCTTAAATAAGCTTAACTAACCTACAAATTATGGTTTAGGTCTGGAGAGGAAAACTCTCTATGACCTAGACCCTTTTGTGTATATAATTGTTATGTGCACGTTAAATTATTTTTTAATCAAAATTTCGTCCGTCGATGTTAGCAACTAAAGCTGAAAGATTAAATTTCTCGTCTATTATAAATAGAACCGAATATCCTGATTTTCTGGATATTCAGATTAAATCCTTCCAGGATTTTTTCCAGTTAGAGACAAAATCAGAAGAAAGAGGTGGTGAAGGGTTATATAACACCTTCATGGAAAACTTCCCAATTACAGATACTCGTAATCAATTTGTCTTGGAATTTTTGGATTATTTTATCGATCCACCAAGATACACTATTGAAGAATGTATAGAAAGAGGGCTTACTTATAGCGTTCCGCTAAAAGCAAGACTTAAATTATACTGTACAGACCCTGAACATGAAGATTTCGAAACTATTGTTCAAGATGTATATTTAGGTACAATCCCGTATATGACACCTAGTGGTACATTTTGTATCAATGGAGCAGAACGTGTTGTGGTTTCACAGTTACACCGTTCACCTGGTGTGTTCTTTGGGCAATCTTTCCATGCCAATGGAACAAAATTATATTCAGCAAGAGTAATTCCATTTAAAGGATCTTGGATAGAGTTTGCTACAGACATTAATAGTGTGATGTATGCATACATCGATAGAAAGAAAAAATTACCCGTAACCACACTTTTCCGTGCTATTGGCTTCGAAAGAGATAAAGATATTCTTGAAATATTTGATCTTGCAGAAGAAATAAAAGTTTCAAAATCGGGACTTAAAAAAGTTATTGCACGTAAACTTGCTGCTCGTGTATTAAATACTTGGCATGAAGATTTTGTAGATGAGGACACAGGAGAAGTAGTATCTATAGAAAGAAACGAAATCGTTTTGGATCGTGATACTGTTTTAGACAAAGAAAACATTGAAGAAATTCTTGAAGCTGGTGTTAAGACCATTCTTTTACATAAAGAAGATGGACAATCTGGTGATTATGCTATTATACATAACACACTTCAAAAAGACCCTACCAACTCTGAAAAAGAAGCAGTAGAACATATTTACCGTCAATTACGTAATGCCGAACCACCAGATGAGGAAACTGCACGTGGTATTATTGATAAGCTATTTTTTAGTGATCAACGCTATAACTTAGGAGAAGTTGGTCGTTATAGAATGAACAAGAAATTACAGTTGGATATTGGAATGGATAAGCAAGTACTTACCAAAGAAGATATCATTACCATTATAAAATACTTAATCGAATTAATTAACTCTAAAGCGGAGATTGATGATATCGATCACTTATCTAATCGTCGTGTACGTACAGTTGGTGAGCAACTATCTTCTCAGTTTGGTGTTGGTTTAGCTCGTATGGCACGTACTATTCGTGAGCGTATGAATGTTCGTGATAATGAAGTGTTTACGCCAATCGATTTAATTAACGCAAAAACATTATCATCTGTCATTAACTCGTTTTTTGGTACTAACCAGTTATCTCAATTTATGGACCAAACAAATCCATTAGCCGAGATTACTCATAAACGCCGATTATCGGCATTAGGGCCAGGAGGTTTATCACGAGAAAGAGCAGGATTTGAGGTTCGTGATGTTCACTACACACATTATGGACGTTTATGCCCAATTGAAACACCAGAAGGACCAAACATTGGTTTGATTTCTTCATTATCAGTATATGCAAAAGTGAACTCCATGGGATTCATTGAAACACCTTATAGATCAGTCGAAAATGGTGTTGTAGATATAAAGGGAGAACCTGTTTATTTAAGTGCTGAAGAAGAGGAAGAGAAAATGATTGCACAGGCAACCGTTGAAGTAGATGACGACGGAAAAATTCTTCATGACAAAGTTATTGCACGTCAAGAAGGTGATTTTCCAGTAATTGACCCAGTAGGTCTTCATTATACAGACGTTGCTCCAAACCAGATTTCATCTATATCTGCATCATTAATCCCATTCTTAGAGCATGATGATGCAAACCGTGCTTTGATGGGGTCTAACATGATGCGTCAAGCAGTACCTTTATTGCGTCCAGAGTCGCCAATTGTTGGTACTGGATTAGAACGTCAAGTAGCTTCAGACTCAAGAGTTTTAATTAATGCAGAAGGCGAAGGAATTGTTGAATACGTCGATGCAAATGAGATTACTATTAAATATAATCGTACGGAAGAAGAAGCTATGGTTAGTTTTGATTCTGATACTATAACATATCCATTAACTAAGTTTAGAAAAACAAACCAAGGAACTTCTGTAAACTTAAAAGCTATTGTCCAAAAAGGAGATAAAGTAACTAAAGGGCAAGTATTGTGCGAAGGCTATGCTACTCAAAAAGGAGAATTAGCCCTTGGACGAAATATGAAAGTTGCTTTCATGCCTTGGAAAGGATATAACTTTGAAGATGCGATTGTAATTTCTGAAAAAGTAGTTAGAGAAGATGTATTTACATCCATTCATATAGATGAATATTCATTAGAAGTTAGAGATACCAAACTTGGTAATGAAGAGCTTACAAATGATATTCCTAACGTTTCTGAAGAGGCAACTAAAGATCTAGATGAGCATGGAATGATTCGCGTTGGAGCCGAAATTAAACCAGGAGATATATTAATAGGTAAAATTACTCCAAAAGGAGAAAGCGACCCTACTCCTGAAGAGAAACTATTACGTGCCATTTTTGGAGATAAAGCTGGAGATGTAAAAGATGCATCTTTAAAAGCGTCACCTTCTTTACATGGTGTTGTTATTGATAAAAAACTATTTGCAAGAGCTATTAAAGATAAGCGCAAAAGAGCTCAAGATAAGGAAGATATTTCTCAACTTGAAGATGTGTACGATAGAAAGTTTGATGATTTAAAAGAAGTTTTAGTAGAAAAACTTTTTGCCATAGTTGCTGGAAAAACAGCTCAAGGCGTATTTAACGATTTAGGCGAAGAAGTATTCCCTAAAGGAAAAAAGTTTACTTTAAAAATGTTAAATGCTGTTGATGATTATGCGCATTTAGTATCTGGAAAATGGACTACAGACAATAAGACCAATAAGCTAGTATCTGAGTTAATTCACAACTACAAGATTAAAGAAAACGATTTACAAGGCGCTTTAAGACGTGAAAAATTTACAATCTCTGTAGGTGATGAGCTTCCAGCAGGAATCATAAAACTGGCTAAGGTTTACATTGCTAAAAAGCGTAAACTAAAAGTTGGAGATAAAATGGCAGGACGTCATGGTAACAAAGGTATTGTTGCTCGTATTGTTCGTCAAGAAGACATGCCTTTCTTAGAAGATGGGACACCTGTTGATATTGTATTAAATCCGCTTGGTGTACCCTCACGTATGAATATTGGTCAAATTTATGAAACAGTATTAGGATGGGCAGGACAAAAATTAGACCGCAAGTATGCAACACCAATTTTTGATGGAGCTACTATAGACCAAATTAACGGATTTACAGACGAAGCTGGAATTCCTAGATATGGTCATACCTATTTATACGATGGTGGAACTGGTGACCGTTTTGATCAACCAGCAACAGTAGGTGTTATCTATATGTTAAAACTAGGGCATATGGTTGACGATAAGATGCACGCACGTTCTATAGGACCATACTCGTTAATTACGCAACAACCTCTTGGTGGTAAAGCACAATTTGGTGGTCAGCGTTTTGGAGAAATGGAAGTTTGGGCACTAGAAGCCTATGGTGCATCAGCAACACTAAGAGAAATCTTAACAGTAAAATCTGATGATGTTATTGGTAGAGCAAAAACTTACGAAGCAATTGTAAAAGGCGAACCAATGCCAGAACCTGGACTACCAGAATCTTTCAACGTATTAATGCACGAATTGAAAGGATTAGGGTTAGATATTAGATTAGAAGAATAAATATATAGTTGGCAGTCCGCAGTAGGCAGTCACCGGTAAACTATTTTGCTGAAGACTGCAAACTGAAGACTGCAAACTGAAGACTATAAAGAAATGGCAAGAAAACAAGATAAGAATCCAGTACAGAGATTTAATAAAATCTCAATCGGTTTAGCATCTCCAGAGTCTATTTTGGCTGCATCTAGAGGAGAAGTATTAAAACCAGAAACTATAAATTACAGAACCCATAAACCAGAACGTGATGGTTTATTTTGTGAACGTATTTTTGGTCCTGTAAAGGACTACGAATGTGCTTGTGGAAAATATAAACGCATACGCTATAAAGGCATTGTTTGTGACCGTTGTGGAGTAGAAGTAACTGAAAAGAAAGTACGTCGTGATCGTGTTGGACACATAAACCTTGTTGTTCCAGTAGCGCACATTTGGTACTTCCGTTCGTTGCCAAACAAAATAGGTTACCTATTAGGATTACCATCTAAGAAATTAGACATGATTATCTATTATGAGCGTTATGTAGTAATCCAACCAGGAAATGTAAAAAATGCAGAAGGTGAACCATTACAAAAAATGGATTTTTTAACCGAAGAAGACTATTTAAATATTCTTGAAACACTTCCACAAGAAAATCAATATTTAGACGATACCGACCCAGAAAAGTTTATAGCTAAAATGGGAGCTGAATGTTTAATTGAGCTTTTATCACGTATCGATTTAGATTCATTATCATTTGAGTTACGTCATAAAGCAAATACCGAAACTTCTAAACAACGTAAAACCGAAGCATTAAAACGCTTACAAGTTGTTGAAGCATTTAGAGAGGCAAACTTGAATAGAGAAAATCTTCCTGAATGGATGATTGTAAAAGCTGTTCCGGTAATTCCGCCCGAATTACGTCCGTTAGTACCTCTTGATGGTGGTCGTTTTGCAACGTCAGATTTAAATGATCTTTATCGTCGTGTAATTATTCGTAACAATCGTCTAAAAAGACTTGTTGAGATAAAAGCACCTGAAGTTATTTTACGTAACGAAAAACGTATGTTGCAGGAATCTGTAGATTCTTTATTTGATAACACACGTAAGTCTTCAGCTGTAAAAACAGATTCTAACAGACCTTTAAAATCATTATCAGATTCATTAAAAGGAAAACAAGGACGTTTCCGTCAAAACTTACTCGGTAAACGTGTCGATTATTCTGCACGTTCGGTAATTGTTGTTGGACCAGAATTAAAATTATTTGAATGTGGATTGCCAAAAAACATGGCAGCAGAACTTTACAAGCCTTTCGTAATTAGAAAGTTAATTGAAAGAGGAATTGTAAAAACTGTAAAATCTGCAAAGAAAATTATAGATAAAAAAGAACCTGTAGTTTGGGATATCTTAGAGAATGTTTTAAAAGGGCATCCAGTGCTTTTAAACCGTGCTCCTACGTTACACAGACTTGGGATTCAAGCATTTCAGCCTAAGCTTATCGAAGGTAAAGCAATCCAGTTACATCCATTGGTATGTACGGCCTTTAATGCCGATTTCGATGGTGACCAGATGGCTGTGCATTTACCATTAGGACCAGAGGCTATTCTTGAAGCGCAACTTTTAATGTTAGCGTCCCATAATATCTTGAATCCTGCAAATGGTTCTCCAGTAACTGTACCTTCACAAGATATGGTACTTGGTCTTTATTATATGACTAAGTTACGCAAGTCAACAAAAGAAGAGAAAGTTGTTGGTGAAGGATTAACATTTTACTCTCCAGAAGAGGTTGTTATTGCTTATAATGAAAAAAGAGCAGATCTTAATGCTTCTATTAAAGTTAGAACCAAGGATTATAATGAAGCTGGAGACTTAGTTAACAAAATAGTTGAAACTACTGTCGGACGTGTATTATTTAACGATAAAGTTCCTGAAGTAGCTGGATATATTAATGAAGTATTAACAAAAAAATCTCTTAGAGATATTATTGGTAATATTTTAAAAGCTACTAGCGTTCCTGAAACAGCAGCGTTCTTAGATGAGATTAAAACACTAGGATATAAATTTGCCTTTCAAGGAGGATTATCATTTAGTTTAGGCGATATTATTATTCCACCAGAAAAGCATGATATGATTAATGCTGCTAATAAGCAAGTAGATGGGATTAGAGCAAACTATAACATGGGACTAATAACAAACAACGAGCGTTATAACCAAGTTATTGATATCTGGACCTCTACAAATGCAGAGTTGACAGAATTATCAATGAAGCGTATTAGAGAAGACCAACAAGGATTTAACTCTGTATTTATGATGCTCGATTCAGGAGCTCGTGGATCCAAAGAACAGATTCGTCAATTAACAGGAATGCGTGGGTTAATGGCTAAACCTAAAAAATCTAATGCAGGAGGTGGAGAAATTATTGAAAACCCTATTCTTTCAAACTTTAAAGAAGGGCTTTCAATTTTAGAATACTTTATCTCCACACATGGTGCTCGTAAAGGTCTTGCCGATACGGCACTTAAAACTGCAGATGCAGGTTACTTAACACGTCGTTTGGTTGATGTGTCTCAAGATGTAATTGTAAACGAAGAAGATTGTGGTACGTTAAGAGGTATTAATGTTGAACCATTAAAGAAAAACGAAGAAGTTGTTGAAAGCTTAGAAGAAAGAATAGTTGGTCGTACTTCATTATATGATGTTCATGATCCATTAACCGATGAACTTTTAGTGGAAGCTGGAGGGCATATTTCTGATGAAGTTGCTAAGAAAATAGAAGACTCACCTGTTGATGCAGTGGAGGTACGCTCACCATTAACTTGTGAAGCTAAAAAAGGAATCTGTACAAAATGTTACGGTCGTAACCTCGCCACGGGTAAAATGGTACAACGTGGTGAAGCAGTAGGTGTTGTTGCAGCACAATCTATTGGAGAACCTGGTACACAGTTAACACTTCGTACCTTCCACGTTGGTGGTATTGCTGGTAACATTTCAGAAGAGAACAAGTTATTTGTTAAGTTTGATGGTAAAGCCGAAATCGAAGACCTTAAAACAGTTAAAGGAGAAGATAGTGATGGTAATGTGGTAGATATTGTAATTTCAAGAACCTCAGAGATTAAACTTATCGATGAGAAAACAGGAATAACGCTAAGTACCAATAACATTCCTTATGGATCTTCTATTTATGTTAAAAACGGCCAGAAGCTAAAGGCTAACGACGTAGTATGTCAATGGGATCCTTATAATGGTGTAATTATTTCAGAATTTGCTGGTAAAGTAAAATATGAAAACATCGAACAAGGTATTACTTATCAAGTAGAAATTGATGAACAAACAGGTTTCCAAGAGAAAGTAATTTCTGAGTCAAGGAATAAAAAGTTAATTCCAACGCTTCATATTGAAGATTCTAAAGGAGAAACTATTCGTTCATACAATTTACCAGTTGGAGCTCATTTAATGATAGATGATGGAGACAAAATTAATATTGGTAAAATCTTAGTTAAGATTCCTCGTAAATCTGCAAAAGCAGGAGATATTACAGGTGGTTTGCCTCGTGTTACAGAGTTGTTTGAAGCACGTAACCCATCAAACCCAGCAGTAGTTAGTGCTATTGATGGTGTGGTTTCTTTTGGTAAAATTAAGAGAGGTAACCGTGAGATTATAGTTGAATCTAAATTAGGCGATATTAAGAAATACTTAGTGAAATTATCTAATCAAATTCTTGTTCAAGAAAACGATTTTGTTAAAGCTGGTATGCCATTGTCTGATGGATCGATTACACCTAACGATATTTTAAATATTAAAGGACCTTCAGCTGTGCAACAATACTTAGTTAATGAAGTACAAGAAGTATATCGTTTACAAGGTGTGAAAATTAATGATAAACACTTTGAAGTTGTTGTAAGGCAAATGATGCGTAAGGTAAGGATTCAAGATTCTGGAGATACTATTTTCCTAGAAGATCAATTAGTTCATAAATCAGATTTTATTGAAGAAAATGACGAGATTTTTGGAATGAAAGTAGTTGAAGATTCTGGAGATTCTGAAAACTTAAAAGCTGGACAAATTATTACGTCTAGAGAGCTCAGAGATGAAAACTCATTGTTACGTCGTGAAGATAAGAACTTAGTTGTAGCTCGTGATGCAAATCCAGCAACAGCAACACCAATTCTTCAAGGTATTACAAGAGCATCGCTTCAAACAAAATCATTTATCTCGGCAGCATCCTTCCAAGAAACAACTAAAGTGTTAAACGAAGCAGCTGTTAATGGTAAGGTTGATACGCTTGAAGGACTTAAAGAAAACGTAATTGTTGGACATAAGATTCCTGCAGGAACAGGACTTAGACATTACGAAAACATTATCGTTGGGTCTAAAGAAGAGTTTGACGAAATGATGCAAGCTAAGCAAGAATTGAATTATAATTAAATGAGACTCGGTTTTCACAAACTTGAAGTGAAGTGAAAACCGATAGTCAAATTTATCCTGAACCTGATTCAGGATCTTTTTAATAATAAAAAAGTCCTGCTAATAAAGTGGGACTTTTTACTTTTTAATGCATAAATTAGGCTTCCAATCAAGTTGGAAGCAAAAACAAGTTTTAAGATGGCAGACAATAAAAATAAACCAAAACAAGGTCAAATAAATATAGAGCTAGATGAAAAAATTGCTGAAGGCATTTACTCAAATTTGGCAATAATCAATCATTCGGTTTCTGAGTTTGTACTGGATTTTGTAAGTATCATGCCTGGAACCCCAAAAAGCAAGGTAAAATCTAGAATTATTTTGACACCACAACACGCTAAGCGTTTGGCAAAAGCTTTAAATGAAAATGTAAAGCGATTTGAGAATGCACATGGAGAGATTAAAGATTACGAGCAGCCTCCAATGCCATTAAATTTTGGACCAACTGGACAAGCTTAAAAAAAGAAGCTCACTAAAAGAAATTTTTAGTGTCACATTAAGCGCAGTCGAGAGGTTAATTTATGATGAAAAATACAAGGTCTCGACTTTAGCCTGCCTTGAGCGACTGTCTAAAGGCTCGACCTAACAATAATAGGCTTTACAAAAATATAGTAAGAAAGTTATATCCAACTCACGTTAGCTAACTTTTCTTTTACCAGTATTTAAAGCATACTGTAAAGCTCCTGAAGGACATTTTTTTATCTGCTTAATAATTCTTTTCGTTTCAGTACCATCTAAATTTATCCAAGGTATGACAGAAGTTCTAAAAACTTCTGACAATTCTTTGGCACATTTTTCTGCATGAATACACTTGCAAGGTTCAAAGGTCACAGTAATATCCTCATTACTATAAATGTTGTCTTGAGTTTCCATAAGTAGTTCATGTTTGGGGTTATGAATCTATATTAAATGTAAAAACAATAGATGCTAAATTTTTAAAACATCGTTGAAATGTACAAAAAATACGATGAAAAACAAATATTTATTACTTTTTTAAATAAAATGCATTTTAATTATTGTTAAAATACAATTATAACTAATTGATATTTAGCTATATTCAGAAGTTAAATGGAACTTTATACTTGGATATTTTTGTTGCGTCATTTGTAAAGAAAACATAGAATCGGCTAAAAACACGAGCTGATCTTGTTTATCTTTAGCTAAAAACCTTTGCTTTACACGTAAAAACTCTTTGAACTCTTCATTGGTTTTATCTTCAGGATCAACCCAACAAGCCTTATGGACATTTAGGTTTTCATAGGTACATTTAGCACCATATTCATGTTCTAGTCTGTATTGAATCACTTCATACTGTAACGCTCCAACAGTTCCAATGACTTTTCTTCCGTTTAAATCTAATGTAAATAATTGCGCAACACCTTCGTCCATTAACTGGTCAATACCTTTATATAGCTGTTTAGATTTCATGGGATCGGCATTATTAATATATCTAAAATGCTCAGGTGAAAAACTTGGAACCCCTTTATAATTAAGTATTTCGCCTTCCGTGAGTGTGTCGCCAATTTTAAAAGTCCCTGTGTCTTGTAGTCCAACAATATCACCAGGATATGAGATATCAACTATCTCTTTTTTCTCTGCAAAAAAAGCATTCGGACTCGAAAACTTTACCTTTTTATTATGTCTAACATGT
>TARA_R110002074_G_scaffold130086_1_pt1 | contig 14181 bp, 16 predicted proteins | sample TARA_R110002074 | Tara Oceans TARA_R110002074 (sample SAMEA4397215) | marine metagenome | biome: Polar Biome; feature: [MIX] marine epipelagic wind mixed layer (ENVO:01000061); material: water (ENVO:00002006), including particulate matter (ENVO:01000060) such as... | depth 10-100 m
TCTAAACACAAAGGACAAAATGAAAAACAAATACGAAGTAGGCGGTGAAGTGATGATCAGCGGGAAGTGGTATGAGATTGATGAGGTGTCTAGTGACAATCACTGCGGTCTCGCTCCTGTTCGGATCAGAATGAACAAGCTTCTACACTGGGCGCGGAAGGAGTTCATTCAGGGCTACAGCCCTCCCGCTCCGAGTGAGTGGATCACCGATGAAATGATGTCGCTCGCGTTAAATACGGGCATACCCATCGCGCACTCACTCAATATCATGCTAGACGGAAAATACGGAGAAGCACCACATGCGGAAAACTAAAATAGTCAACGACTTAGGGCTCTCGGACTTCCACATGGAGTTCATCGAGATCCTGCAAGCGCAGTATGACAGCGGGGAATCCGACTTCACCGCCACGTCACTACTGAAACCCGTGCGCGAAATCGTGCTCTGGGAATCATTCGTGAAGAACTCGGAGTGCGAGACGCCGTTTGAGATTAAGGCGTCCTCTCTGATGGCCGCGTCTAACGGCACAGCCCTGCACCTGGCGGTAGAGAAACTTATCAAGTCCGACGAGACAGAGGTGAGGTTGTATTCTACTATCAGATACGGGGACACGCCGTTCGTCATCAGCGCACAGCTTGACCGTATTGTGTATGGGGAAATTAGGGACATGAAGTTCATCTCGGACTTCAGCATGAACAAGGGGATGAAGGAGGAATGGGTGCAGCAGTTGAATATCCAGAGATACCTCGCTACCCGCAACGGGCGGCAGGTTCGGAGATTATGGATTGACGCAATCAACCTTGGTGCATCCATTCCTAAGATCGTTCGCGGCCAAAGCGTTCCGAGCTTCAGCTACGACATCCCGATGTGGGAGCCCGAAGACACCGAAGCGTTCATTGAGGAGAAGATTCACCAAATTGTTCTAGGCCGCTCAACTCGCCCAGAATGCACAGCAGAAGAACGCTGGGCACGGGGCGCATACAGATGCGTGAAGGAGGTTGGAGGACGCGCATCACGGACGTTTGATACTGAGATGGAGGCAATGGCATACTGCGACGGGAAGGATCTGTTTGTAGAGGAGAACACTAAGCCCGAAGACCAGACGAAGTGCAGTCACTACTGCCCCGTTTCGAGCGTGTGCAGCCAGTTTAAGCGGTATAAGGTAGATAACGAATAATATAGGAAACCCATGAAAACAAACACTGAAATGAAAAAACAAAAAGCAACCCGCGACATCCACGCGGTGATGGACGCAGTAAGCCGCGCCACAGATGTTAGCGTAGAGAAAATGCTAAAGCCTGGTAGGTGCGTGCTTAGGGTGGTAGACGCGAGAGCAATCGCCATCTATCTGTGCTCGCGGAGACGGGTCAAGGGCGTTGACATCGCGGAGGCTTTCGGTAGATCGTCTCCTTGTGTCACGCACTCCTGTGCCAAGGTTGAAGACCGCCTGCTTATTCGCGACAAGGCGACTGCATCTGTAGTCCAGAAGTCCGAAGCACTCCTGAACTAGATGAACAAAGACACAACAGAGCTAATCCGCAACAAGCTCAATGCGGACGCAGAGGGAATATGCCGCAAGCTCCTTGGGAACGGGAAGAAGGTGGGCAATAAATGGATTGTTGGCGATGTTCATAACGCCGCTGGCGATTCAATGAAGGTCGATCTATCCAAATGTTTGTGGTATGACCACGCTGAAGGGATCGGCGGGGACATGCTCTCACTGATCTGGAAGGCTAAGGGGCTGAAGTCATTCTCCGAGGCCAAGGGTGAAGCTGGCCGGATGGTGGGTATAACAAACATCCAGCAGTTCACGAACAAGAAGCCCAAGGGGTTCTGCAAGGAAGCACTATGCCTAGTTGAAGGCGAGGTGCTAAAAAACATGAAGGAGCGCGGCCTCACGCAAGAAACGCTGACGGAATACAAGGTTTTCAACCACAACAGGAAGTCCCCGTTCAATGAGCACTTCGTAGGCTACGGATACAAGACGCCAGACGGCGACAACGCATTTCTTAAATCAACTGGAATCAACAGGACTCAAAATGGGAAGAAAGACATTTGGATCAGCCCCGACTCATGGCTTACGCTATGGGGATGGTGGACTGTTAAACCGCATCATACGGAGATTTGCATTACGGAGGGCGAGGAAGATGCCATGTCCCTTCGCCAAATGCTGGGACTGAACGACATCCCTGTTCTCTCCCTCCCAAATGGCACGGGGAACCTAACCTTCCTTGAGCACGATTTCACGGCCCTTGAGCAATTCAAGCGCATCAATATGTTCCTAGACTGCGACGGCGCAGGTGAGAACGGCGCAAAGAAATTAGCCGAACGTTTAGGAAGCTCACGGTGCTACCGAGTCCTGCTACCAGATGACTACAAGGACTGCAACGAGGTGCTAGTAAAGGCACCTGAGAGCACCCATACGCCCTTACAGTGGATCAAGAAGGCTAAGACGTATGATCCGCCGACAATCAGCACGGGCGAGAATCTGCTGAACGACACCCTTGAGATGCGCCGAGAACGCAGAAACTTTGAGGCGGCAGGGAACTGGGTTTTCGATGTCCCGTTTGAACCGCTGCCTGGTGAGTGCTCTCTGCTTCACGGATACGTTGGACACGGGAAGTCAGATGCCTCCTACCAGATGGCCCTGAACGACCTGAACGCGGGGAAGAAGGTGCTCTATGTCTCCTTTGAGATCCCTTCCACTGAAGTGATGGAGAATATGTGCCAACAGTGGTGCGGACGCTTCCCGAAGGACGACGACATCCGCAGCTTCCACGCTTGGCATGAGGGTAGACTGATGTGCATTGATAACGAGGGAGACAACGTGACATGGAAGAACCTCCAAGGTGACATCATCTACGCGGTCAGACGCTTCAACGTCACGATGTGCTACATCGACAGTATGTCCTTCCTCACGATGAAGAACGACCTAGCCGCGCAAGACGAGACGGCTAAACAGGTGAAGAAACTAGCCGCTATGCTTCGCCCCCTTCACATTTTTATGCTCGCTCACAGCACATACAAGGAGGGTGGAGAATACGTGATGGCTAAGATGGATGGGGTAGAGGGTAGCAATGGTCAGGTTAAGCCCTTCCAGAATGTCTTCACTTGGCACCGCAACGCCAAGAAGGAAGAAGTGCTAGAGGCAGGGGTGACACATGAGGACTACAACAAGATGGTGCATGAGCCAGACGCTAGGCTGAAGTGCTGGAAGCAGCGCAACGGACACCGCAAACGCTTCTGCAAAGACTTCTGGTTCGACTTCGATTCTAGGGGTTTCAGAGAAGAGGAATACGGGAAGGTGAATGCCATCCGCATCGCAGACCCGATCAGAGAAGAACAGAAAAAGATTTCCCTCGATGAAGCGATTGAAACGATGGTTGATGGGGTGATGTTCTAATTCATAATACCGCATAACTTAGATTGATTAAACGTCACGAAAAGACTAATATGAAAACAATATTCGGAACAGACGCACAGGAACGCAAGGGATGTCCTGTATTTACGGGGTGCTTGATGTATTTCCCGAAGGCACTAGCAGCCGTAGCGCGGCTCTCGTATCGAGGGAACCAGCAGCACCACCCAGACAAGCCCCTTCATTGGGACAGAAACAAGTCCACGGACGAGCTGGACGCGCTCTCACGGCACCTCATTGAAGGGGAGTGGGACGCAGTGGCATGGCGAGCACTAGCTAACCTAGAGAAGCAAATCGAGAACGGATGGGAGGCTGAATGAGATACCTGCCAACAGGCAGTAAATGGATCTACGTCGGCGAGAATGACAAAGTCTTTCAAGGCCAAGGCTTCACCCTCATTTCACGCTTGCATTTATCGGGAACTTCCATTCTCATTAGCGACCATAACGACAATAGCACCAGTGGCGGCATCATCTGGACAGGCGTTGACGAGCTATTTGAGAGAGACTTTGTCCCAATGAAGGAGGAGATTCAGGTATGATTGAACTATTCACAGACGCAGCGACGGGGCTAATCTTTGCCGCTATCTTAATCGCAGTAGTGCAAACCACGGTCAACTAATATGAAAAGAAAAATAAAACGCTTTGTCATCCTGACTGACACACACGGGGACTTACGAGACCTCCCGACGATCAAGGCCGCTTGCAACTTCGCTACCGACTTCAAGCCAGACCTCCTCATTCATATGGGTGACAACTGGGACTTGAGAGCCTACCGCAGAGGCGCTGACGAAGCCGACCAATGTTGCGATCCAACTGAGGACTTCAAGGCTGCTGAAGACACACTGAGCCGCTTCTTTGGGGCATACAATCCAGCCAAGAAGGTGTATCTGAGCGGAAATCACGACCACCCTAGACTTGAACGCTTCCTAGAGTCCCCGAAAGCAATGATCAGGCAACACGCATCTGCTCTGCTGGACGATATGCAAGCCACCATCACGCGCTTCTCGGACTACAACATGCCATACGACAAACGAGGTGGCGTCTTTGAATACGAGGGAATGCGCTTCCTGCACGGCTACAACCACGGTCTGAACTCAGCGTCAGCACTAGGACGGGCGTATGGCACCGCCATTATGGGGCACGTTCACGCCTTTGGACGCTTTGATGTCCCGAACTTCGACCAGAGCGTATCCTATACAGTTGGCTGTGCTTGCGCTATAGATCAGGGTTACAACAGGGGGCATGTCGGCACCCTTCGTCAGAAAAATGGATTCGCCTACGGATTCCTTGATGAGAGTAAGGGGTTTCACGACGTTCACTTTGCACAGAAGATGCCAAACGGGAAGTTCTTTTTACCTACGGAATGGAATTAACATGAAAACAAACAAAAAAAAGAAAGCGGTTGACTACATAGAGGGTGAAAAATGGAAGCCCATCGGTAAGTATGATGGGCGCTTTGAAATCTCGAACTTCGGCAGGCTGAAAAACAGCAAATCTTCTTACCACGGAGAACGACTTCTTAGGCTTCAATCACAGAAACAGCATTCTAGTAGAAAGCACACGAAGGCACAAGCTGTGTGTATGTTCCTGACATACGCTACGGGAACTAGAACACGAAAAAACATAAACATCGGAAGGGAGGTTGCTAGGGCATTTGATCCAAGCTTTGATGAGCGGCTTACGGTTGATCATATTAATGGGAATAAAATGGACAACCACATAGACAACTTACGCACCGTAACCATCAAAGAAAATAATCTAGGGTTCAAAACAAAAATGCAGGGAGCCACATCAAAATATAGGGGTGTTTCAAAACATAGAAACAAGTGGGTTGCCTATATTGTTGACGACGAAAAAAGGAAGTATTTAGGAACCTATGACTGCGAGAAGGAGGCCGCGATAAAGAGAGATGAGGCGGCCACCGCAGCAGGATACCCAAATCAATCACTGAACTTTAGCAACGACTAAACGACAAATGAAAACTAAAACAGACGCACTACTCAAAGCACTTCTTGACGAGATGCCATTGGCTAACCCCCCGCCTGATGGGTGGATTTCCAAGCGGGACATACAGAAGGCCGCAGAAGATCGCGGGGATAACATCGCCTTTAGCACGGCGAAGAAGAAATACCTTGACTTAATTAAAGAGGGATGGATTGAACGCGAGTTCAAGGTTGACGGGCACAAAACTAAGTATATATCTCCTCCTAAGTAACTTTATCAGGCTTTATGCCCACCAAACGCAGAACGTCGCTCGCAAGGCGCATCGCTAATAAAAGAAAAACCACCACAGGATTCGTCAGAGTCCTGTTCTAAACTAGAAACCCCTAGCCCTCGTTCGTTGATTCGGACGAGGGTTTTTTTATTGCCACCTCCCAAATCTGGGCATTGAATGCTTGTATGACAGATTTATCCATAGAACATCTCAAAGAGCAGCTCAGGGCATACTACCCTGATGGGTTTTTTCTAGTAGGCGTCAGAGATGGAGAGTTGGAAGACCCTATCATGGACTATGACAACCCAATGCAAGGAAACTTCTTAGAGCACGGGGTCATGGACTCCTATGTAAGAACATGGGGCATCCCTGATAATCTCGCTGTTAATTACGAAGAGATCGCCTTTGAACCAGACGGCGACTGGGTTGAAGAAGAAGACTAATGAGACGCACCCCTAAAGCATCGTGGTTTGAGCACGACGTATTCAGCCCGTGGCGCAAGGTTCTGTGCTATGTCTCCCGTCCAGGTGTCTGCAAGAAAGCCAAGCGACTATGCGCTCGCAGGGAACGCCGCTACTCCAAGATGACAGTGATGCCGGACTTGGAAGCGTGATCCATTGCCAGTCGCACGAACTTGTCGGGGACTAGGATGCCTCCTACCCACACGATGTTTGCTCCGTCGTGATTCTCCACCATATACTTCGTAACAATCACCCAGTTAATCGGGCCATCTGGGTTCATGGGGTCAACGGGAACGCGCTCTAGGGTGGTTACGGGTCTCCTGCCGTCGATCACCTTCCAGTCTAGCTCCACAAAGGAGTCCCCAATAGCGTTCCCCCACACCTCCCTGTCTGTTCTGCCCTGATAGGCGAAGGTGTCTATTCCGTATTCTAGGTAGTATGCCCTATTCACCCACAGCATTACGGGATCTGCGCGGGTTATAAGATTCGCTTCCCTTAACCACATCGGCCAAGGCGAACGGTCTGCGAACGCCATAAGAGCTGCAACGCGATCATCCTTTAGGGCAGACAGCGCGATGTTTTCTTGAATGAGCAACCTCTGATCAATCATGCACTGCTGGAGCTGTTCAGCAAAGCTTGCCTCTGAGTCAGATTGAGAGACAAACCACGCGAACAGCCCAGCTATTGATGCTAGAAGGACATGAAGCCCTGAGTTTCGCCAGAAATTGCGATTGGGTATAAGGACTTCTTCGGACATGCGGAGGATTATACTCTAAGTAACTAATCATTTGCACGAACTTTATTCGCCTAATTTTGGGGGCTTACTCGAAGAAGCTCTCAAACGGGCGATTGACTCTAGCGCGAACGCGGTCGATGTCTTCTTGCGTAAGCTCCTCGTCACCAAGGGTTTCCATTAGCTCCTCCACCGCTAGGGTGATGGCCGGAATGTGCTTCAGTAGTTCTATTGCTAATTGTAATCCTGTCATTCTGAAAACCTTTCTAATAGAGTGAGCAATTCTGAGGCAAACAACAGCACGACTGGAGTGGGAGGCGCGGAGTAGTCCTGCTCAACCGCCACAAGGGCAGCGTTCATAACGAACTGGTAGTCCTCGTATGCTGTTTTAACGTCCTCGTATGAGGAGGAGCTAGATTCGTGTGTCTGTCCGTATGCGGTGAGACCCGCTTCAACGGCGATAGATACCGCATCAAGGCTCTTGAATCCCGAATGCTTGGTTAGTGTCGAACAACCCGTAAAGACGAGGCAGAAGACGATATAGGGTAATACGTGCCTCATTCTTTTGTCCTCCCAATGTTCAGGGCAATGAAGTCAAACCACTTGTAAATCTTGGCAAGAACTTCGTTGTCCTTTGGTGTCGGTGTTAGCATCGTAACTCCTTTAGCTACGACGTGGAGGCCGCCGATAATACGGACGAGCAACTCCCAGTTATTGATGATGTATTCCATGTTAGTCCTCTGTGTATACGATTAGTAAAGGTGGTTGTGCTTCTATCATAGGTTAATCACCTCGTAATCGATGATTATAGTTACAGGACTGTTACCTGTTGTGAGCGAACCCGTTGTTCGTATGATAATAGCCTCGTTCGCTGTTAGACCCAAGCTGTTGTCTGTGGGCCTACAATCAAAGCTAGTGTCTGCCGTCCGGTCGAAAAATCCTGAGAATGGTGCCTCATCCGCAACCACCGTCCCGCTGGCATCTTTGTATCTGAACTGGGCATCGTATCCCCCAGCGTAAGCCGCTGAATTATAGTCCAAGAATGCATTAATAGTTTTTACACGAACAGCCTTAGCCGCACCGAATGCTGGCAGGATTTCCAGCGGGGTGCTGTTGAGCGCAAGAACCTGTGCAGCGGTCAGCGTGATTGTGCGCTTGAGATTGTGCCCGATCAGAATGTCGGGAGCAACTGAGTCGTAATCACCATCAAATAGTTGATTAGCAATTGTCTCAGTAAGTGCCGCCTTCTTGTAAGCAACAGCGCCAACGTAACCATCCAGAAGGTTAGACGACGTTGTCCGACCCACCGCAAAGTTTGTTCCAGCAACAGCAACGGCGCAGCGCGGCCCCCCAGCAGTCCATCGGTGTTCAACGTAGGTGAGCTTTACTCCATTTAGCCAAAGCTCGTATTCATTTCCACTTGTTCTGTGGAAAATCACTTCGTTCCAAACATCGTGCCTCCATTGGCCAGCAGTAGATGCCTCAAGCGAGCGCATTCGTAACCCGTTCCATTGCCCCGCTGCATTAGTTAGCCGAGCATACAGAATGTCATCACTATCAATCTCTAGGGCAAAGTTAACCGTTGAGCCCGATACCGCTGGCGGGTCTTGGTCTCCAATGTAAACTATCCCGTGGTTTCGAGAACTCAGAGTTTTCACCTTCGCATATACCCAGAATGCCTCATCTGCTGCAATGGCCGATGGCAAGGTGTCCTTCACATATGCGCCTGTTGCCCCAGTATAATCTAGCCCCGTGTCTATAACCTTCTCGCCAATTTTGTTCGTGAGGTCGAATCCAGCAGCAGAAATGCCACCTACATCAATGATCGTGTTGTCTTTGATCGTGTTGTTTTGGGGCGTCCCAGTTGTGTAGAACGTGTCATACATACGAAAGAACGTATTCCCCACAATGGTATTTCGGCTTCCGTCTAGGTGTATCCCGATCTGCTTGTAGTTTGTTGCTAGGAAATCGCGGGTGTAAGTGAGGCCCGTGGGCTGTGTTGATGTGTTCCCCGTTCCGCTAGTAATAGCAATTGTGACTGTGTTATCGTCTGGAGCCGAATTGATTCGATTCGCCCCGTTGTATATAGAAGGGGATGCCCCACTGAGGTAGATAATACGCTCTCCTACTAGCCCGTGATCATCATCGAAGGTTATCGTAGCTACCCCTGACGCCTCTGTAATGCTAGTAATGGTAGGCGTTGCAGTAGTCATGACTGACCCCATGAAAGTGTTACCAGAGACAGTGTTGCGGTCGCCTTCAATCCAGATCGCCTTGTCGAATGTGTTGCGGAACGGGATACCTGTAATTGTGTTCGCAGAGCACTTGTCTCGTAGACGGATGTATGTGTTCTCAAACGCGCTTTGTCCACCAGCAGCTCGGAACGTCGCATTTATTTTGCAATTGAACGAGTCGTCTAAATCCAAGCTGTAATTCTTGCCAGTGTAGTAAAGTCCACCAATGCCAGAAAAGCTGCACCCAGAGGGTATCCCTGATGTCTGTGTTGTCGCGAACACCTGCCTAGACCCTTGGTCAAATACGTTGTCATCACCGATCTTGCCGTCGAGGAATTGATCTACTCGGATAGAAGTCATCTCGTCATTGCCTTCACCTGTGTTAACGAATCGGCAGCGGTCTACCCTGAACTCGTTGGCATCATAGATGAATAAATGGCCGCAACCGCCATTTGTAACGTCTTCATCTGGAACGGTTACGGTATCATCGGTGAGAAATCCCACACCGTAGAGCCCAAACACATTAGGTCTAGTATCTCCGGATGGGGGCGCAAATCCACCTGCAATTATTGTGAATGGGTGGATAGTGCATTTGGCTGCGGAAATCGTTGCAGGAGAAAACGCCCCTGAGTCTACTCGGAATGTAACCGTTGTCGTGTTAGTTACAGTGACTTTATGGACACCGTTGTAACTAGAGGCATTCAAGGCCCAGTTGCCCGATGTCTCTGCGGAAACGTATGTGTCTACTATATTAAAGGTGTTTGTTGTCACACTGGAAATAGTAAATGTTCCGTTATAGTCCGTTGTGCCTGAAATAACGACCTCATCACCATCGCTCAGCTCGTGAGTGGAACTTGTTACCGTTACAGACCCTCCGCCTGCGTTTGCAAATGCGGTTATTGCTTTTGATGGCGCACCCTGAATAGCTATCATGTCATTAGTCGTAAGACCGTGCGCGAGAGCAAACACCAATGTGGCTGTTCCTGCTGACTGGGTAAGTGTATGTCCCGACGACAAGTCCCGCGTATCGTATTTAGGTCGAAGTATAGTGCTCTGTGGGCTTTTACCCCTAACATCAACACCCTCCTTGAGTCTCAAATATTCATTAGTCTCGCGGGTAAAGATGCCTTCTGGAAGATCAAGCGATCTAACATCACCATCGGCCCAATTTCCAGCCGTTGTGCAGTAGTCAATAGCTGCCTGCCATGCTGTGAAAGTAAGCCCCCACCATTCGGCTTGAAACCGACCCGTGTATTGTCGTTTCCAGTAATACCCCGACAATACGGAGTTAATCCCTACTCCTTGATATGCGTTCCCATCTTCGGGGTTCGTGCCGAGTGTTAGCTCAAATGTCTCTGCCTCGCCTAGCACAACAGCGCGTGTCCCTACTGTGACATCGGTTGTGGCAGAAGTCATTGCCGCTCGGTTCCCATACAACTTAGCTGGGCCTCCGAATGTCGGAACTGCGCCCCACCCTGGGATGCCAGCGCCACCAGCGCCTTGCGTAAGCACAAGCCCGTCTGTTACATCTAAATCAATTGTAGCCCCGTCTCGCTGCGCCTGCGTCGCCGTAACGGGCATCTTCAGCGCCCTGTCATACTTCTCCTCAACCTGCTGAATCTTTAGCTCCAGCTCGTCGATGTCTGCCTCAATCTCAATCTCGTCAATTGTCGCGCCTGTTGGGTATGTAGAAAGCTGCCCACTTGGGACGGAAAGCACCGTGGTGATGATGTCGCTAACAGCCTGCCCCACTATCGTAAGCACGCAACCCCCTGATACTCCGAGACTTCCGACTGTGTAATCAGTGTCCACGGAGAGCACGGTGTCTACCCCAGCGCGGGTTCGGGTAACAGAAAGCCACGTCTTATTGGTGGCATAAATGCCCGTATTCACGGCGGCGGTCGCGGAGGCAATAGTCACTTGATCCCACTTTTTAGCTTCTGCTGGAACTGTCATTGTGTAATCTTTACTTTAAATGAGACTGAGTTTCAATAAAATTAATCGAATGTGTAGTTTGCACCAGTGCTGAAGGGGTTAACGAGCGCACCCTCCTGCGTCACCCCGATGACATACGTTGCTGGGTAGCCGAGGCTAATCTGCCAGAGCCTAGTGTAGCTCACGTAGTATCCTGCTTCTGGCGTAATGCGGACGCTCGTGCCCGTGCCGAGGTCTGTGAGTTCCCATGTGGTAGCTGTCCCTTGCGGGAACGGGATGATAGCCTGCCCAAGCAGCGCGGTGGCCGCGAGGAGGAATGCAATTAGGTATTTCATCTAGTTGATCTTGAAGATGTCGAAATAGGCCAGCGTGATAATCGAAACCGCTGAATTCGTAGCCTTGATGTAGACAGGGTAAGTGCCAGCGGCTAAGAACTTAACTGGAGAGGTCTGCCAACCAGTTGTGCTAATCGCAGAAAACAACGTAGTTGACCCCATCGTAATGTCACACTTATGCGATAGGCTCTCAACATAGATGCGAGCTTGCACCTGTCGAGCAGACTGCACTGTCACGAACGACGGGCCTGCCGCGTGATTACCGAATGCTGCGCTGTTTCGGCCTACCGTGAGGGTTGTCCCATTATAGGTGACAAGCGCACCAGACACATTGGAGGAAAACCCCAGAGTGCCAAGCGGCAAGAGGTTCACCCCCGCTGGCGTGGTTGTTGGGGAAAAGGTTGGGCTGACGGGCGATTGAATCATGATTAGAAGAGTGGGTTTTCGAGGAAGCGATACCAGATCATCAGTTTGATGTCACTGTCCCCAGTTGTTGGATCTCCCGCCGGGATATAGGCCACAAGTCTACCACTAGAAGGCGGATTGGAAACTGTTAATGCGGCCTGTAGATGGGTTTGGCTGTTTGTTGTAGCAGTAAGAACCGACGCGGCTAACTGTGTAACAACTTCTGGCCCTGTGCTCCCTGCTGGAAGATTTGACGAAAGAAGAATATAAGTAGCCGCTCCATTCCCACCAGTAATTGTGATGGTGTCTCCTGCCAAATACCCCTGCCCAGAGGCGTTCACGTTGAACGAAGTCACCGCACCCGAAGCTGTAGTATCAACCGTAAGTCCCGTTCCGATCCCATCGGTGGTTGTTGCCACACCTGTAGCTGTGGAGTAGCTAGCGCCTCCCGTTGTTGGCGTTATGCTGCTCCCAGACACGGAGCCTGAGTTAAGCCGAAATTGGATTGGATTTGCACTAGCGTATGCTGCTGAATTGTAGGTATAATCAGCGATGATCTTTTCAACCATGATACGCTTTCCTGAGCGAGCAGGCACAAGGGTGATGTGGGTTGTGTTCAGTGCTTTAATTTGAGCACTTGTCAGCGTAACCGTTGCAACATTCAGATCATTAATCCAAGGCTTGAAGTCACCCTCAAGGACGAAGTTCTCCGCCGTGCGATCTGTCGCGTCGTTGACGATCTCTGTTGTAGTGAGCGCACCCGCTGATTGCACCCTTACCCTGCCGCGTGACTTAGTAATACTCGATCCAATATAAACAAGGCCGTTCGTCGTATATGTCTCACGAGGTTCGACGATCTTAATGTCGAGTGTCAGGTCAGTTCCAGTGTCCTTTGCATGAAATGCTTCTTTGTCTGGCTGGTCAACAAAGGCTGTGATGTTTCCTGAAATTACTTCCTCTGCGTTGATTGCCCCTGTGGTCAAAAAGACTGGGACAGGGAGACCCCACTCAAGCTCTTCGAGAATCCATTTATGAAAGGCTAGGTCGTTCGCAAAAGTAGTCACCCATGTTCCTGTCGCATCGTTACTCACCCATGTGGCCTCGATCTTATAGTTACTGCCGTCTATCACATCAACTACAGACGATACGTTGTAGTTTGTAGTCCCTGATATTGTGACTGTCTCCCCCGTCGAAAGCGTGTGTCCTGCGCTGGTTACGGTGACTTTACCCCCGCCTGCGTCAGCGAATGCCGTGATAGCACCAGTGGACTTATGCCCCTCAAGGGATCGGTAGTTGTTCCCTCCGTTACTGCGGACTTCATCCATTACGAAGGTTCCCGCAACCCAAGCTACGGCTGTGCGTGTGTATTTAAGCGCTTCCCAATTACCAGCAGTAACATCCGCCGAGAAATCAGACGAAGAGGTGTGGTTCAATAAACACTTATGTATAGTTGGCACCTCTTCCGATGTGCCTGTTACATAGTTCCCTGCGGTATATGAGGTTGTTGCAGCCCAGTCAGCCGCCGTAGGCGCAGTAAAGGTAGCACCAATTGAATACGATGTCCCGTCATAGGTTATTGTTCCACTGCGACCGACTACCACATAGTTCGTAGCAGAGTTGATCTCGTCCTTATCCCCGTTCTCTGGGCCTGTCGTGTAGTTATGAAGACTTACGTTTAAATCGAAGTTCTCTGGGTCGTAGGTGCCTTTGCTGAAAATACGAACCGATCCACTACCGTAACCCGTGATGTCGATGTCTGCGTTCTTAATGGCAGACAGGATAGCGGTGCGGTTACATCTGTAAGCTGTTGCCTCAATGTCGATGTCGTAGAGTGGAAACGGAGCAAAGGAGTCGTAGATTGCTGTGACCGCTGCTACTTCAGAGTCGTAGCAACTAAAGCCTTTGACGTCCACCACTGAAGAACCAGCAATTTTTAGCCCCGTCGCTTTTCTACGTGGGCGGGTGACACTACCACCTATGTTCTTATACTTAGAGGAGTAAGGGAGGCCACTCTCAAAGGCCGCATTCATTGTCCTTGAGTTGAACGCGAATCCGTCATCATAACAATCCGTTACGGTGCAACCTAGGTCCGTGACATTGAAGGAGGCGATTTGCGCCCTTGTTTCTTGGCCTCCAGTAAATGAAGAGGCATGGATAGCGTCCTTAAAAGTTCTATCGGTATGGCAGTTGGTCCGTGTAACGTTATGGCAACCCCACATTGCAATACCCATATTGTATGAGCCGTTGATTTTGACATTCTCAAGAACAACGTTCTTACAACGAGTCATCAGAATCCCCATCATCAGATAATTCACCCCTTCGCCTAAGATGCCAGCCGCAGCGGTAGCACTATCCGACCAGTTTGCGGGGATGATTTCGTCGTAATGCAACACACCCTTACTAAAGTTCTTGAGCGTGATGTTGCCTGAGCTGATAGCGTAACTA
>TARA_R110002074_G_scaffold104764_1_pt1 | contig 14158 bp, 10 predicted proteins | sample TARA_R110002074 | Tara Oceans TARA_R110002074 (sample SAMEA4397215) | marine metagenome | biome: Polar Biome; feature: [MIX] marine epipelagic wind mixed layer (ENVO:01000061); material: water (ENVO:00002006), including particulate matter (ENVO:01000060) such as... | depth 10-100 m
TTCATACTCGCCTGATTTAACGTTACTTAACTTAAAAAATATTTATATTAAATGTGAGATGAATTCAATCGTCACTAAATCAGTAAGTTACACGACATTAAGTCACAAGTATTACGGCAAATCACACAATATCAGATACTTGTATTTGGACTAAGAAAAGAAATTCCAAACTAAACCAAACCGAATTACAAAATCACGATAAGGGTAACCTGGTGCAGCGTAGTAATTATATCCAGAGAAAGCGGAATTAAAATGTTCTGCCTTTAAATATATACGTGTTTGCTTGATTCGTGCGTTTATGAAAAAATCAAGCAAAGGGTAACCACCTAACTCTTCTTTGTTCTGAATATAAAACTCTCCCAGAATAGGATTGTAGGCATTCATATTATAACTAGTAAAATATTTGAACGTAACTCCTGTTTGTAGGTACATGGCTTTCTTAAAAACATCTGAAGAAAAGTATAACGTATTTCTTGTAACCATTTGAGGTAGATTCATTACTTGATTATCTTGAGTCACATTTTGGTACATTACTGTATTGTTCAAAGCAAACATTCCGACCTTGAATTCCTTTTCATACTTGACTTTCAAATATGAGATACCATTATTCTCTTGCAAGGGCTTAATGAATGCATTCTCTAAACCATCTTCAATTACATTCTCAGAAACAGGAGCGAAATAAGTGTAGTTATCTATATTACTGTATTTAAGCATCAGGTTACCCCAAGTACTAGAATTGAACTCTGCTTTAAGGCTACTTATTCTTTCCTTCTTAAATACATTACTGTTATCCCAGTTGTAATTTAAATATTCACTCTGATATAATAGAAAATTAAAATTGGGCAATCTAGAAGAAGAATGAAGAGTGAATTTTAATTTGTTATCCTTATTAATGGCATATGAAGCCGATGCATTCAAAAGATTTCCTGTCAAGTTTCCGGAAATATTATATTTCAAATTAGCATTAAAATCAAAGCCCCCTATCCTTTTCTCATACTTACCCCCTATTCCGAACTCAGTGCCTTTTAACCTATTTGGAATAACGGTACCATCTTCCTTGATAAATAGACTATTGAAATAGTAATCATAATTGTAAACATTAATACCACCTGTTAATTTACCTAACGTTCTATTATAAAATTCGGCGTTTACTTCGTTGTAGAAAGTTTTTAAATATGCCTTATCGTTAATGTCAGTAAGAATAACATCTCCAAAAAGCGTATCACTTTTTGATTGAATGAACTGATAATATTTAGTTTCATAATCGAATACATGACCAATAGACAGCGATGTCTTTTCAAATCTAGTTGAATCTAGCTGTGTTCTTACCAATTTATACACATGATCTAGATAATATCGTTTACCTAAAATCTTATTGTCAGCATCATCCAATAGCACATCTACCCTTGGTCTATTAATGAAATCTTTATCGCCAGATTCGAATTGCGCTACTTTCTCTGCCAAACCACCATTTTCTTGGGATAAAATATTCTGCGCAGCAATATGCGCTCTTAAAGAATATCTTCCATTTCTTGACAAGTAGTTGGTCGTTGTTATAAAATTACCGGATTGTATTTGGCTATTATTATACTTGCCCAAAGAACGATGACCCGTATAACCTATAGAGAAATTAAGTCTTCTAGAAGTATTAAACGTTAAATTCGCATCTAATAACTGACCTTGTTCTAATGTAGTTTTAAAAAAAAGCTCGGTCATTGGAGTAGCGACATTGTAATAATTTATCTGCTCCCTTTCCAGATATTTTCTATCCTTTGCCGTTGCCCCCAAACTTGGATATATATTTATTCTTTCTAAATCAACCCCAAGAGTATTATATGCTTGCCCAATATTAGAAAACGACATCAGTTCAAAATCATCTTCACGCAGGTAATTATACTTGTATTCTTTTTGAATGGTAAGTGTTGTGTCTAAAAAGGTAGTATCTCTCTCGAAAGTGATTATTTTATAATTTTTAATAGTTATACCTACCGTATCTGCCTTCAGCTTATCTTTTGGCTTTAGCAGTTTTGTCTTTTTTGAAAGCGAAAGTGAATCGGTCTTTTCATCTCTTCCTTCTATTTTTTCTTGACTAATAATAATAGAAGATGTGAAAAACAATAAAACTAGAACTATATATTTCATGAAGCTTTGTTACCCATGCAAAGTTAATTTTTTTGTTGCTAAGTAAATGTGAAAGTTTAAATCATATTTATTTTCTAATAAATTAGTTGCATTTTTAAGAATTAATATCATTCATTATTTAGACTGACCATAAAGTCGAGTATTGGCAATTAGCTTGTTTTTAGATATTAATAATGAAAATTCGAAAGCACATAATTAATTTGAAATGAATTATTTAAAACCATGGGCAATGAGCTGTACTCAAATTTTAACTTTATAACTTTGTCAGGCACAAATTGAAATAGAAAATAAGCTTAAATAAAAAACTTAACACACCCCTTTTTGTATTTCCATTTCTTCTTTAAAAGCATATCAAAATCACCAATAATGATTTTAGTAATTTGAAATTAGACTTAAAACATTTTTTAAATTTATAATCTAAATAGGGAAATGCTCCATAAATTCTATAAGAATCACAAGGAAACGGGAACTGACGAGGCTGGAAGGGGATGTTTAGCGGGCCCCGTAACAGCTGCTGCTATCATACTACCAAAATCGTTCGAAAACTTAATTCTAACAGATTCTAAGCTTTTATCAGAAAGAAAAAGAGAACTTCTAGAACCACTATTAAAAAAGGAAAGTATATGCTATGGTATTGCTCATATTCAACCTGAAATAATAGATGATATCAACATACTTAATGCTTCAATCTTAGCTATGCACAAAGCCATTAGTTCATTGTCGAAAATACCCTCTTACATTATAGTTGATGGCAATAGATTTAAACCTTATAAAGATATACCCTATATGTGTATTATTAAAGGGGACTCTAAATATACCAGCATTGCAGCGGCTTCTGTATTAGCCAAAACTGCTAGAGATGCCTATATGCTTCAATTACATGAAGAATATCCAATGTACAATTGGAAAAAAAATAAAGGATATCCAACAAAAGAGCATCGGGAGGCAATTAAAAAATATGGCCCAACAAAATATCATAGAATGAGCTTTAAGCTTTTAGCCGACAACAAATCTTAGTATTACAAATAGTATAACTTTACACAAACTTTAACTCATGAGGCATACATTATTATATGCATTGATTATTTTATTATGCATAACCTGTACTACTAAAGTAAATACAGAAAATTCTATTTTAGATGTAGTACCTAATGATGCCACCTTAGTCTTAAAAATAAATGATTTTGAATCTTTAAAAGACGAACTTTCAACCAACGAGGTCTTTCAAAATCTTAAAACATTAGAACCTTTTAAAAAAATAGCTGATCTAATACAGCCTTTAGAGTACTTAGCTAACCAAAGAAAAGGACTAATTTCAATTTCACCAATAGACAGTACCAACATAGCATACACCTACATATCTATCGATAGTATATCATTTAGTAATTGGGAAAGCCTTACCAGTAAAAGTATTGAAACACATTCTTATAATAATCTTAATATAACTCAGTTTCAAATTGATGAATTTCATCTTTTTAGCTCATATGTTCAAAATTATTGGGTTACCTGCTCATCTGAAAAATTATTGCAACAGCTCATCGATGCAATTGATTCTCCAAATACCAATTCTGCTTTAAAAAAGTTTTATGCTATTTCTAATAAAGAAAAAGTAATGAATATTTGGTTTGATATTGAGCATGGTGAACATTTAATTAACCAACTTCTTACTCCCGACCAAAGCACATCTAATTTTGCAAGTTGGATGTCACTTGACTTAACCTTAAACAATTCAGAGATCTTATTAAATGGTGTTACCGAAACAAGCATTGAAACTAACCATTTTTTAAATCTTTTCAATAAAACAAAACCAGTACAAAGCAAAACAGCAACATTAATACCTAGTGAAGCAAATTACTATAAATCTTATGGGTTTGATGATTTTAAAAAATTTGCAAAAAATAAATCTTCTACCAATTACACAACTACAATTTTGGATTCACTTTTAAACACTGTTGAAGAAATTGGGTTAACTGAAATTGGAAGTGAGAAAATTTTATTACTACGAACATATGGTACGGCTACACTATTAGATTATATAAATGATGAGAAAGTATCTACTGAAGAATATAGTGGAAATGAGATTTGGGAACTGAATCCAAATAATGAAATTTTTAAACCTCTAGAACCTTTAATAGGAAAGTCTGCATTTTTATATTCTAGTATTATTGAAAATACCATTCTCTTTGCTGAAACTAAAAATGGAATCAAATCTTTACTATCGAAATATAAAACTGGTGACACTTTCGATAAAACTAGCCTTTATAAAACTGCTGAAAACAAACTCACCTCAGCTTCAAGTATCATAACTATATCTAACTTAAAAGGTGCTATAAATATTCTTAAAGAAACAGTCTCTAAATCTTTGAGCAAGGCTTTTAATAAAAGCAAACTTAACGACTATGTTTTTGGCTCACAATTTATTGCTGATGACGGATTTTATCATTCGAATTTTTTGATTAAAAAAATTACAGAAGAAGATGAAATGAATACAGTAACATCTGCCTTTGATGTTCAATTTAATACAGACCTAGCCACATTACCTCAATTTGTGACCAACCACAATAACCGTAAAAAGGAAATCATTGTTCAAGACCAAGAAAATAATCTTTACCTTATATCTAACAGTGGAAAGATTATGTGGAAAAAACAGCTGTCTGGTACTATTCAAGGTAAAGTACAGCAGGTGGATCTTTTTAAAAATGGAAAACTACAATTAGCTTTCACTACTAATAATGAATTTTTAATTTTAGACAGAAATGGCAATGGTGTAAAGCCATTTAATATGAAATTCTCTGGAGGAAACCTGAACCCCCTTGCTGTTTTTGATTATGAGAATAAAAAGAATTACCGCTTTGTAGTAACACAAAATGAGAAGGTCTTCATGTATAATGGTAAAGGTAATATTGTCAAGGGCTTCAAATATGATACTGCAGAGGCAAATATTCTAGACGTTCCTCAACATTTTAGAATTGGCAAAAAAGACTACCTAGTTTTTAAATTGGATAATGGTCAATTAAAAATCACTGATAGAGTAGGCAAAACCAGAGTAATTGTAAAGGATAAATTTTCGTTTTCAGATAATTACATAAAATTATATCAAAACAAATTTACTTTTACCTCTTTAGATGGTAATTTATTTCAAGTTGACACAAAAGGAGGAATTTCTTCTACCAAACTAAATTTAGCTAAAGACCACGGAATGGATGCTACAACAAGAACCTTGGCCATTATGAATGATAATATTTTAAAAATACGTGACAAGAAAATACAATTAGAGTTAGGAGTATATTCAAAACCTACTATTTTTTATCTCAATGATAAGATATACGTTTCTGTAACCGATATTCAAAATCAGAAAATTTACCTTTTTGATAGTCAGGCTGAAACAATACCCAATTTCCCAATTTTCGGTAATTCAGTTATAGACATGGCTGATATCAACAATAATAAGAAAGCAGAGTTCGTTTTTAAAGACCAAGAAAACACGATACAAGTTTTTAAAATACGATAACACATTAAATTGAAGAATTCACGGTTGGTTCACTACCAATTATACAATTATTACATATAACCAATTTAGTTTTTATATTTTTAAGTAGTTATTTATTAGAACCTTAACTATTATAGAAAATGAAAACTAATTTACTCCTTGTATTATTTTTTTTAATTGGCATATTATCACTTACCGCACAAGACAATTGTAGTAAATTCTATCCTATGACAGAAGGCGTTACAATGGAATTCACAAATTATAACAAGAAGGGTAAAGTTGAAGGTATTAGCTCATACAAGGTTACCGAAACAAATACAGTGGGTAACACTACCAACGCAACAATGGCCATCAATCTTAAAGACGAAAAAGGGAAAGAAATTTATAGCACCGACTATAAATTATCTTGTACTGGAAACATGGTTACATTGGATTACGAATCTTTATTACCGAGCGATATGATGAATCAATATGGTGATATGGATATCGAAATTAGCGGTAATGATATTGAAATACCGAATGATTTAAGTGTTGGTCAAAATTTAAATGACGCTAATGTGACCATGAAAATTGGCATGAGCGGTATTAATATGAATATCGCAGTAGATATGTTAAACAGAAAAGTTGAGAAAAAAGAAAGCGTTACTACGCCTGCAGGAACTTATGATTGTTACGTTGTATACAGCGAAAATCAATCTAAGATGATGATGGCAAATCAAGTTTACCCTTCAAGGGTTTGGCTTGCAGAAGGTGTAGGTATGGTAAAACAAGAAACTTATAAAAAAAATGGAGATTTAATGAGCAGTACTTTGCTCACTGCTTATAGTAATTAATAACCAAACCATATTTTAAACAAAAAACCGAGGCCTAGGCCTCGGTTTTTTGTTTTATTATCTCGGCCTCAAAAAGCGTTGAAAAATGAATCAGAAGTCTTTCTTTCACTTCATTTAAATCAACTTCTTTTTTGCCTAGTTCTACATTCATAGAAGTTACTGCCTTTCCTCTAATTCCGCAGGGAATCATCATATCAAAATATCCTAAATCAGCATTTACATTTAAAGCAAAACCATGCATTGTAACCCATCTACTGGCACGAACACCCATGGCACAAATTTTACGCGCAAAAGGAGTGCCTACATCTAGCCAAACCCCCGTTTCTCCTTTTGAACGTTCAGCCTTTAATCCATAATCAGCTAAAGTCAAAATGACCATTTCCTCTAAAAAACGCAAGTATTTATGAATGTCGGTGAAAAAATTATCTAAATCTAAAATAGGGTATCCAACCATTTGTCCAGGACCGTGATATGTTATGTCTCCCCCTCTATTTATCTTATAAAATGAAGCTCCCTTTTCGTCTAAAGCCTTTTCATCTACCAATAAATTTGAAATATCACCACTCTTGCCTAGTGTGTATACGTGAGGGTGTTCAACAAAAACCAAATAGTTAGGAGTTTCTACAGTTCTCTCTTCTCGCCTATTCTTAATCTTAAGGTCAATAATCTCCTTGAAAAGTTTCTCTTGAAAATCCCAAGTTTCTTTATAGTCTTTTAACCCTAAATCTTGAAGTTGCACCCTTTTATTCATGATACAAAGATACAAAAAGAGCTTGCCTATTTTTCAAGTTCTACTTCTATCAATATCGATTTTGGGTCTTTCATCATTTCTAGAAAATTTACCTCATGAATCATTGTCTTTCCATCTATAGAAAAAGTAGCCTCTTCAATGTTAGTTGACTTTATTCTCTTTGGAAAATGATATTTGAAAGTATAGGTAGAACTCGATAAAAACATCTCTGACCCAGCAAGACTGTCTATTGTTTTATCGAACAACTCTTGATTTAAAATAACCGTTTCTCGTTTAAATTTATTCTTCTTAAAACTATAATTCACTTCTGTAGTCTCCTCAGTTGCATTTTCGGGCATTGATTGTCCGCTAGCAATTGGGCCAACTGAACTGGCATTTTGAAATGCATTGAATGCATCATTTACTTCTGATACATCTTTAAAATCAGTATACATATCAAAATTCATTATTCCGTTCTCTGGCTCCACTTTCATATGAAGACTAAACGGTTCTAACCGTTTTAGTTTTGCCTGTTCTTCAGCTGACAACTGTGAAATACTATCTTTTTTATCTCGCAACAAATCTTTAAAAACAAGCGTAGAATCTATCGCCTTATCTAATTGTGTTGAATCTGTCGAAGGTAACATCTGCATCATTTCACCTCCGTCAAAACTTATACTCATTTTACCAGTACCATCTTCATTAAAGTAAATTTCTTCTGTAAAATTACAACCAACAAAAAATGATACGATAAAAATCGTAGTTAATATTTTAAAAAATCTCATGTAAAATCGTTCTAATTTGGATTGTTCAAAATTACCAATGCAGCTATGACACCAGGTACCCAGCCACAAAAAGTCAAAAGTAGAACAATTAGAAAAGACCCACAACCTTTACCTAAAACTGCCAAAGGCGGAAAAAAAATAGCGAGCAAAACTCTTAATAAACTCATTTGATTATTAATTTGATTGATTGATGTACCTAATAAGTCGCAAATTTAATTGCATTGTTACAAAATCAATTATTTTAGAGGTTCATTACCTATACTATGTCAAGAAAGTTAATTTTTATTTTACTTATTCTTCTAAGCACCAAGGGTTTTTCTCAATATAGTTTTAAAGGTCAAATTTCAGATAACGTAACTAACAAGACTATTTATCTATCCATTATTGAAGATTATAGGAAGTTAGGTCGCATATCTATGGAGCAAATTCTAAAGAAAACAACCACTGATTCTTTAGGTTATTTTAATTTCGAAGGCAACAACCTAATTGATGAAAATCGTTTCTATCGAATTCATTTAGATGATTGCCCCGAGACTGCTTCGAATTCAGAGCACTTTTTCGGAAGTTGCGAAAACAGTAAAAGTATTTTATTCATTGCCAATAATAACGATACTATTACTTTCCCAACCTCATTTGACAATGAGGCTCTATGCAAAATCATATCCACTAACAAGCAGTCTGCCGTATTGCTTGAAATCGATATGATGAAAGAGCAAATGGCTTTTGATTTCAATGATTTTAGAAGTGATGCCAATAGAAAACTAAACTCTAAAAAATGGTTTTCTACTTTTCAAAATTTTGGAAAAAGTATAAATGAGCCTTTGGTTGAACTTTACATCTTCAATTTTTTATCTGATAGGAGTAATGAAACATACAGCTACTATCAAAAAAATATTGCCAGCACTGAATATTATTTGAACTTAGGCGAACGGCTGACATCAAAATACCCGAACGCACCATTTACTGAATTGTATTTATCAGAAATTGCTATTGACCAACAGTTGGTAATTAATAAATCACCAGAGCAAAGTATTTGGAAATGGTTAGTGTCTTCTCTATTAGCATTGTCAATTTTTATAAATATTTTCTTGGTTATTCGACAAAAGAGACTAGCTAAAAATATGCAGAATGATTCTTTAGAAAAGCTAACAGAACAAGAACAAAATATTGCGCAAGAAATTCTTAAAAATAAAACGAACAAAGAAATTGCTTCTGGTATGTTTATAAGTGTAAGTACCGTAAAAACTCATATTAATAATCTTTACAAAAAATTAAACGTTAATTCGAGGGAAGAAATAAAGCAACGTTTTCAGTAGATTTTGAATATCCATCTGGGGACTAGTCCTTATTTCCACCCCCAAAAATCAAGATTCAATTAACAATTTCTAGAATTTTCAGGTCTAATTTTAAAACTGAAAATCATGAAATCATTATTTATTTTCACCTTTTTTCTCTTTACTTCAACCATTATTTCCTCTCAAAAAATCAATCAAGAAATTAGTATAGTAACCCAGCAGCCCTTCTTGGTGGGTGAGATTAATATTGAGGGACTCTCGTCTAACTCTTACAAAAAATGGTTTCAACCAAACTTTGCATCCTACACTGCAGCCACCAACAATTTAGCCCAGATAAAAGATAACCTAGCAGCATACCAAATTCTTATCTTCATGGGTACATGGTGCGGTGATAGTAAGCGAGAAGTGCCGCGATTTATTAAAATTTTAGAATCTGTAGACTATCCTATGAAAAATCTTAAAATAGTTGCAGTTGACAAACGAAAAGATTTCTATAAGAAAAGCCCACAAGGTGAGGAATGGGGACTTAACATACGTCGTGTACCAACATTTATTTTTTATAAAAATGGAAGAGAAATAAATAGAATAATTGAAACACCTGTAACCACTTTAGAGGAAGATATTCTAAACATCATTTCACAAAACCAATACACTCCAAACTATTCAACTTCACTACATTTCGACTAATACAGGCAAAGAAATCATATAGCTTTAGGTCTTGCGTATGTTAATAGCATAAGGTAATTTTGCTTCTTAATTTTTTTATATGCAATTATCGGAGCAAGAGCTTATCAGAAGAGAAAAATTGGAGAAATTAAGAGCGTTGGGTATTAATCCTTATCCAGCAGCTTTATATCCTTTAAATGCCACATCGGCAAGTATAAAATCCAATTATGAGGAAGGCAAGCAGGTAATTGTTGCGGGTAGACTTATGTCGCGTCGTATTCAAGGCAAAGCATCATTTGCCGAAATTCAAGATAGCTCTGGGCGCATACAAGTTTATTTCAACAGAGATGAAATATGTACCGGCGAAGACAAAACATTATACAACGAAGTATATAAAAAACTTTTAGATATTGGTGATATCATCGGTATCGAAGGTGATTTATTCACTACTCAAGTGGGCGAAAAAACTATTATGGTAAAGAAATTTACTATGCTAAGTAAATCGCTAAGACCTTTACCATTACCTAAAAAGGATGCGGAAGGTAACGTATATGATGAATTTAATGATCCCGAGTTGCGTTATCGTCAACGCTACGTAGATTTAGTAGTAAACCCAAAGGTTAAAGAAACGTTCATTAAAAGAACAAAAATTACGAATAGTATACGTGAATTTTATAATGACAAGGGTTATTTGGAAGTTGAAACTCCGATTTTACAACCTATTCCTGGTGGTGCAACTGCGCGTCCATTTTTAACACATCATAATGCACTAAACATTCCATTATATTTAAGAATTGCCAATGAGCTTTATTTAAAGAGATTAATTGTAGGTGGTTTTGATGGTGTATATGAATTTTCTAAAGATTTCCGTAATGAAGGTATGGACCGTACCCACAACCCAGAGTTTACCGTAATGGAACTCTATGTGGCGTATAAGGATTATAACTGGATGATGGATACCACGGAAAAATTATTGGAAAAAATAGCCATGGATGCTAATGGAACAACTTTAATTACTGTTGGTAAACATGAAATTGAGTTTAAAGCTCCTTATGCACGTGTTCCTATTTTAGAAGCCATTAAAATTCACACAGGATATGATGTTGCAGGTATGCCAGAAGATGAGCTTCGTGAAACCGCTAAAAAATTAGGTATTGAAGTAGATGAAACGATGGGCATTGGTAAACTTATCGATGAAATTTTTGGTGAGAAATGTGAAAAATTCTATGTACAACCAACATTTATAACAGACTACCCTAAAGAAATGAGCCCGCTTACAAAAGAGCATCGCGACAACCCTGCCTTAACCGAGCGTTTCGAACTTATGGTTAACGGTAAAGAGTTGGCAAACGCCTATTCTGAGCTTAATGACCCTATAGATCAAAGAGAACGTTTTGAAGAACAACTTAAACTTTCAGAAAAAGGGGATGATGAAGCTATGTTCATTGACCAAGACTTTTTACGCGCACTTGAATATGGTATGCCTCCTACTTCTGGTATTGGTATTGGTATAGACCGTTTGGTTATGTTAATGACGAATAATGCATCTATTCAAGAGGTATTATTCTTTCCACAGATGAGACCAGAGAAGCAACCGCTTCAATTATCTGATAATGAAAAAGTAATTTTCGATATTTTAAAGGCAGAAAAGAAAATGGAACTTGATGTTCTTAAAACCAAGGCAGATTTAAGTAATAAGGCTTGGGATAAAGGCATCAAAGCCATCACAAAACATCAATTAGCAAAAATCTATAAAGACGGTGATATCCTTTTTGTTGAAATATTAAGCTAGATTTTAAAAGGATACTTAAAAAATAGTAGTTTAGAAGCTGGCAAAACCAACCAGCATGAACCTAAGTAGTAAAATAGGCCTGTTCGCAGGCCCTATTATCTTTTTTATACTCATTTTTTTTACCAAATGTACTTATCTCTGAAAATGCAGATGCAGTAATTGCTGTTGCCCTTTGGATGGTTATTTGGTGGGTCACTGAAGCGGTTTCAATTTCAGTGACCGCACTATTACCGCTATTATTATTTCCTATCCTAAAGATAATGCCCATTGGCGACGTTGGTGCAAATTACGGCAGTCCTATTGTATTTCTATTTTTTGGCGGCTTCGTTATGGCCTTGGCCTTAGAAAAAGTAAATCTTCACAAACGTATTGCCTTAAATATTATTAAATTAACTGGTACCACGGCCAACAAAGTAGTGTTAGGTTTTATGATTGCCACAACCGTTTTAAGCATGTGGATAAGTAATACTGCCAGCACCGTAGTAATGTTGCCCATTGCCATGTCTGTAATTAATTTATTGATTGAAGATGCTGATGGTTTTACTAAACGCGACCGTAATTTTGCATTAAGCGTTATGCTAGGCATCGCTTTTGCGGCAAATGCTGGTGGTCTTGCAACAGTTATTGGCACACCACCAAACTCTGTTTTAATCGGGTTGTTAGAAAATGAATATAACATTGAAATATCCTTTTTAAAGTGGATGATTATTGGCCTACCCTTCTCAATTATTATGATTTCAATTTGCTATTTTGTATTGGTAAAAGTCTTTTTCCCAACTCAGAATTTAAAATTTAAGGCATCAAGAACAATCATTCATGATGAGCTACAAAAGTTGGGACCTACTTCTGGAAAAGAAAAAATGGTGCTCGTTATTTTCGCAGTAACTATTTTTCTTTGGGTATTTAGAACCTTGATCAATTCTATATTTCCAAGTTTAGGTTTGTCCGATACCCTTATCAGTATTTTTGCTGCTATAGTGCTATTTGCACTACCTTATAATCTTAAAAAAGGAGATTTTATCTTACAATGGCAAGACACTCAAAAACTGGCTTGGGGAATATTAATTCTCTTTGGCGGCGGATTATCCTTGGCAAACGGTATGTCGGTCTCTGGTATTGTCGACTTAGTAGCTGATAGTATTGCACAAAGCAATCTAAGTATCCTCTTGACTGCTTCACTCCTAATTATACTAATGCTTTTTATGACCGAATTAATGAGTAATGTAGCCTTAGTAGCAGTTCTTGCTCCGGTAGTTGCTGGTATCGCCATAGGTCTAGGCATACCCATCACCTATTTGCTTATACCAATCACTATTGCAAGTAGCTGTGCATTTATGTTACCGATGGCGACACCACCTAATGCAATTGTCTTTGCTAGTGGGTATATTAAAGTTCATGAAATGGCACGTGCCGGATTTATTTTGAATTTAATTGCAGTTTTTTTATTGATAGGATTATTTCAATTTATACTTCCGCTATTGTTCTGAGAATTATAACAAAATAAAGCCCTTGCATTTTGTAAAGGCTTTATAATTGACTAATTCAGAATGTATAAAATGATTATTCCTATTTAATAGACGCCTCTCACCATCTATTGTTACAAAATAGGCTTAAGAAATTATTAACTATCTGTTCCATATATTATTTCAATCTTTGAAAAAATACCAAACTAACTCTAAAATGAAAAGAAAATTACTTTTAAAACTATTACTAGTATTATGCATATTTGGCTATCAAACTACCGAGGCGCAAATTTTCAAAAAAAAGAAAAAAGACACTGAAAAAGAGGCTAAAACTACATCGAAAGATAAAATTCAACCATACGACAAGGTCATAACAAAAGATGCAGTCTCTGATGAAGGCCTTTTTACTATCCATTTGGTCGAAGAAAATCATTTTTACGAAATACCAGATTCTTTATTCGGTAAAGAGATGTTGATGGTAAGTCGAATTTCTAAAACAGCTTCAGGCATTGGTTTCGGTGGCGGTAAAATAAATACCCAAGTATTACGATGGGAAAAGAAAGAAAAAAAAGTATTGCTAAGGGTTGTTTCACATGATGTAGTGGCAGCAGATTCATTACCTGTTCATGAAGCAGTTCTTAACTCTAATTTTGAGCCAGTTCTTTATGCATTTGACATAAAAGCTTTTAAGAAAGACTCTTTAAACCCGAGCACTGTAATTGAAGTCAATGATATTTTCATAAAGGACACCAAACCATTTGGGATGCCAGAACGTTATCGTAAACGATATAAAGTTTCACGTTTAGATGAAGGCAGAGGATATATCGAATCTATAAAAAGTTATCCTTTAAATGTTGAAGTCCGTCATGTAAAAACTTACCTCGCTAGTGAAGCTCCAAGTAATGAAAGTTTAGGCTCTATTTCTGTTGAAATTAACAACTCTATGGTATTATTACCAGAAA
>TARA_R110002074_G_scaffold5007_7_pt1 | contig 14141 bp, 12 predicted proteins | sample TARA_R110002074 | Tara Oceans TARA_R110002074 (sample SAMEA4397215) | marine metagenome | biome: Polar Biome; feature: [MIX] marine epipelagic wind mixed layer (ENVO:01000061); material: water (ENVO:00002006), including particulate matter (ENVO:01000060) such as... | depth 10-100 m
TGTGCCTTGATGTGCTAAAAACTCAGATACATCAAAGCCAATACCGCCTGCACCAATCACAGCGACTTTCTTGCCAACAGGTACTTTATTCTTAATGACATCGATGTAGCTTAGTACTTTAGGGTGATCAACCCCTTCAATTTCAGGTGTTCTCGGCTTGATACCTGTTGCGAGTATGACTTCATCAAACGCATCGCCCTCAAAATCGCTGGCTGTCACCCGTGTATTTAGCTTTAAAGTAACGCCATTTTTTTCGATCATCTTGCCAAAATAACGAATGGTTTCGAAAAACTCTTCTTTACCAGGGATTTGCTTAGCGATATTGAACTGACCACCAATTTCATTAGCTGCATCAAATAAAGTAACCTGATGACCTCTCTCTGCGGCAGATGTTGCAAAAGCCAAGCCAGCAGGGCCAGCGCCGATCACGGCAAGTTTCTTAATCTTCTCTGCAGGTTTTGATGCAAATTCTTCTTCGTGACAGGCCTTAGGGTTAACTAAACAACTAGTCATTTTCCCACTAAACACATGATCTAGACAGGCTTGGTTACAAGCAATGCAGGTATTAATCTCATCACTCTTACCTTCCATTGCTTTCTGGACAAAAAGTGGGTCAGCCAAGAATGGCCGCGCCATGGACACCATGTCTGCATCACCTCGACTCAACACTTCTTCGGCAACTTCTGGGGTATTGATTCGGTTCGATGTAATTAGCGGAATAGATAATTCTTTTTTGAACTTTGCGGTTACCCATGTAAATGCCGCTCTCGGCACTTTGGTCGCAATGGTAGGAATACGTGCTTCATGCCAGCCAATACCGGTATTAATAATCGTTGCACCAGCTTTCTCGATTGCTTTACCTAGCTGTAATACCTCTTCGTAGGTGCTTCCACCTTCAACCAAATCGAGCATCGATAAGCGATAAATGATAATAAAGTCAGTACCAACAGCTTTACGCGTACGACGTACGACCTCGACCGCCAAACGCATACGATTTTCATATTCACCGCCCCAGCGGTCATCTCGATGGTTAGTCCGCTTAGCAAGGAACTGGTTAAGGAAGTAGCCCTCAGAGCCCATGATTTCAACTCCGTCATAACCACCAACTTGAGCATTCACAGCCAACTGGACAATATCATTAATCTGCTTCTCAATGCCCTCTTCATCTAACTCTTTGGGTTTGAATGGGTTAATTGGCGCTTGAATAGCAGAAGGAGCTACTGATTTTGGACTAAAGGCATAACGACCTGTATGTAAAATCTGCATACAGATTTTACTGCCTTCTTTATGAACAGCATCGGTAATCACACGATGCTTTAAGGCATCTTCTTTGGTTTTAACGAGTTGAGTATGCGGATGCGTGGCACCTTCTTCATTCGGACCAAAACCACCGGTTACAATCAGCGCTACGCCGCCTTTAGCACGCTCAGCAAAAAAAGTAGCCATTCGATTTAAGCCATCTTTTTCTTCTTCTAAACCAGTATGCATTGAACCCATAATCACGCGATTTCTTAATGTAGTGAAACCTAGATCAAGTGGCTTTAACAAATTTGGATATAATTCTGATGACATTACTCTCTCCACGATTAGTATTTTTCTTTTACACGAAATACATTCTAATTTAACGTACGTAACACTATTTTTGATGATAAATTGAATATTAAATTAAAAGATCATCATTAACCTTAACATTTGTTAAGACCTCTTTTTATATATCAAAAATATTGAGGATAGCATGACTTTAGATTTTTGCTGAAGAAGGTGGGCTATTACAAGTATTCATCTAAATGCTGAAATTGAAAAAGGTTTGTAACAAGCCACTTTAGAGACCTTATTTATAAAAAAAGCCCTAAAGCGATTACTTTAGGGCTTTAACTAATCTGAGAGCTAAATAAGAAAATTAAATTTTCTTATTTAGCTTGAGGACCTGCTGCAACAATGGCATCAGAGACATCAAATTTCTTAAAGTTTTCGACAAACTGAGCTATTAAGTCTGCCGCTTTAGCATCATATTCTTCAGCATTCACCCACGTATTACGTGGATTTAGCAACTTAGAATCGACACCGTCTAATGACGTCGGCACGTCTAAATTTAATGCATCCAAATGCTCAGTTTTAGCATCCGTTAAAGATCCCGACTGAATAGCACTAATAATAGCGCGTGTAACAGGAATACTGAAACGCTGGCCAACACCATAAGGGCCGCCCGTCCAACCGGTATTAACCAAGTAAACTTTAGAGCCAAATTCTTCCATACGCTTCATGAGTAGCTCAGCATATTCACCAGCAGGACGCGGGAAGAACGGGGCACCAAAACAGGTAGAAAACGTAGACTTCAATTTAGAATCTGAGCCCATTTCTGTTGAACCAACCAGCGCTGTATATCCACTTAAGAAGTGATACGCGGCACTTTCTTTAGATAATAAAGAAACCGGTGGTAATACGCCTGTCATATCACATGTTAGGAAAACAATGGCATTTGGCTCACCTGCCAGGTTTTCTGCAACACGCTTTTCAACATGCTCTAGCGGATAAGCACAACGACCATTTTCAGTCAGGGTGGTATCGTTGTAATCAGGTATACGCGCTTCATCGTCGATCATCACGTTTTCAACAATAGCGCCAAAACGGATCGCATCCCAAATAATAGGTTCATTTTTCTGCGAGAGATCAATCGTTTTGGCATAACAACCGCCTTCAATATTGAAGACGACGCCTTTGCCCCAGCCGTGCTCATCATCACCAATCAGGTAACGCTCCGGGTCTGCAGATAAAGTTGTTTTACCTGTCCCTGACAAACCAAAGAACAGGCAGGTTTCACCATCATCACCGACGTTGGCAGAGCAATGCATGGGTAAAACATCTTTTTCTGGTAATAAGAAGTTTTGTACAGAAAACATCGCTTTTTTCATTTCGCCGGCATAACGCATACCCGCCAATAAAACACGGCGCTTGGCAAAGTTAATCATCACTGTGCCATCGCTATTTGTACCATCACGCTCAGGTACACATTCAAAGCTGGCAACGTTAAGAATTTCCCATTCTTGCTTGTCATTTGGATTATATTGCTCTGGTCTGATAAACAAGTTCCGGCCAAACAGGTTCTGCCATGCCGTTTCTGTATTTACCTTAACAGCCAAGTAATGCTCTGGATCGGCACCCACGTGTAAATGCGATAAATAGCTATCTTTTTCAGTCAGGTAGGCTTCCACTCTTTCCCATAAAGCATCAAACTTTTCAGAATCAAACGGTCTATTTATCGGACCCCAGCTGATTGCATCCGAGGTGCTCGGTTCATCAACAATAAAACGGTCTTTGGGAGAGCGACCAGTTCTTTTTCCGGTGGTAACGACAAAAGAACCATTGGCAGCTAACCTGCCTTCTTTACGCTCAAGTGCATGCTCAACCAATGCAGCTGAGCTCAGATCAACATAAGTGTTACTCACTTCGACCTCACTTGGATATATGTTTGACTACCTTTAAATGAGGTAGCCTGTAAAATTTGGGGGCGCCATTATGCCAAATTGCTGTATAAAAAACGACTAAATTTAATTTTTAGTACTTTTTTTCACATTTAATCATAATTGCGGACTTAAACCGTTCACTAGTCAACATTGATATATAAATAATGCTCAAATCAGAAAATAATGCGCAAAGCTATTGAATAGAGCCTAAGTTAAATAGAGTCTGCATATCTGAACGGTCAAACTGATAAGATGCACCACAAAACTGGCAATCCATCTCAATAAAAGGTGCTTTTTCCAGGATATCTAAAGCCTCTTCTTCACCTAAACTATAAATCGCTTTTAAACTACGCTCTTCGGAACATGTACATTCAAAACAAACCGGCTCGGCTGGATATAAAATGACCTGCTCTTGATGATACAGCCGCTTCACTAATGTCTCATTATCAACACTCAGCAACTCATCCTCATGCATTGTTTTTGCTAATTGAACAACTCGATTCCAGGCATCTTGGTCTTCTATATTTTTATAATCTGGTAGTTTCTGAAGCAACAGACCATAACAACCTTCATTATTTGCACCCAATAAAAGATGAGTATCAAGTTGTTCAGAAAGTTCGAAGTAATGCTCAAGACAAGCGGATAAGCTTTCGCGTTCCATGGGTACAATGCCTTGATAACGATTGCCTTTATCTGGGTCTATCGTAATAGCAAGTTGTGCATCACCTAAAAGCTCTTGAAAAGTTTGTCCAGATTGAACATTTCCTTCCCACTTAGCTAAACCTCTAAAGTGACGCAAGTGTGTCGTTTCAGCAGTTAGTAAATTGACAGGCCCTTGACCTCTCGCATGAATAGACAACCTGCCTGCAAATTTTAGCGTACCGGTTAACAATACAGAAGCTGCAATGGTTTGACCTATTAAGGCTTGAATCACACTAGGGTAATTCAAAGCATGCGTTGCTTCTTGAAAGCTATTACCTAAACGAACCCATTCACCCCGAATGTGTAAATCTTCAAATAAAAACCGTTGAAAAGTATCGTTATTAATCATGTTTGGCTGTTAACCTCTGAGTATTTAGCTTATTCAGAATGAATATTTTTAAATTGATGAATGAGCCTGCGATCACGCTTGTTAGGACGGCGCTGAGGTGCCACTTTATCACCTTGAAATTGCTTTCGCTCAAGCAATGCTTTCTCTCTAAGAATAATGCTTTCTTCTGTTTCTTCGTAAAGCAGCTGTGCAAGCGTTGCATTTTTTCTCTGTGAACTTAATTCTTTTATAACAACGGTTTTATCGACCCATCCCTGTCTGACTTTTACGTGAGCACCCAGTTCAACCGCTTTACCGGGTTTGCAACGTTGCGCATTATATTGAACTTTTCCACCATCCACCGCATCTTTTGCCAAGCTACGTGTTTTAAAAAAACGAGCAGCCCATAACCACTTATCAAGTCTAACGGCGATATCAGTCATATTTTCTTAATTCCTCAGGTAACAAATCGCGAAAATCATGCACTAAAGGAAATGCTGCCTGTGTACGCACTTCTTTTTGACTATCCGGTTGTGCAATTGAAAAAAGTTTGCTCATACCAAAGTTTTTTGCTGCTTTTAGTACACTGTCGTTATCATCAAAAAAGACCGTTTTATCCAAATCAAAAGGACGGGCACGGTGTAAAGACTCCCAGAAAAGTGCCTCTTCTTTTGGTGCTTGAAAATCATGTGAGCAAATAATTTCATCAAAGTATTTACTTAGGTCAGTCTGCGCTAACTTCAAATTAATACTGCCTCTATGGGCATTTGTGACGATGGCCAAATTCAAACCCATGGTATGAAGCTGCGTCAGGAATTGCCTGACATGCGGGCGATAAGATATTCGTTCACTCACTTCTTTTTTCAGTTCGACAATATCGATGCCAAGCTCATCAGACCAAAAGTCAAGACAGTACCAGTTAAGTGAGCCTTGATATTGCTCAAACATGGTATGGAGCTTTTTCATCGCCTGTTCATGAGGCAGGCTTTTTAATTCTATATAACGTTTTGGTAAATGCTCTAACCAAAAGTAGTTATCAAAATGGAGGTCTAATAGCGTTCCATCCATATCAAAAAACACGGTGTCAATTTGCGACCAGTCAATCATGAAACTCTCTGATATGTTGCGAGATAAACTCATCCTAAACTAGTAATTCATCTTGATCTAGCATTACACTATTCAAATGAATTCAATTTTAGGCCTGAAAAGACAAGCATTTTACCTGTGTCAGCAAGCCTAAACAATGTCCGCTCATTTTGTTAAACGCAGCTCTTCCAAAAACATATCATTAAGAGAAACCCATGTCCGAACTTGATAGCCTTATCGAACCCTTAAAAGTCATTGTCAAATCAGCTGGTGAAGCCATTTTAAAGGTGTACCACGCTTCAGGTGAAATTGAAGTTGAAAACAAATCTGACGACTCACCTGTAACCAAAGCCGACCATGCCGCGCACCTCATTATTGATGAAGGGCTTCGAAATTTAAGCATTCAATACCCTATTTTATCCGAAGAAGGTGGTTTGCCTGACTATGCCACACGTAAAAACTGGCAGCGTTACTGGCTGGTCGACCCACTAGATGGCACGAAAGAGTTCATTAATAAAAATGGTGAGTTTACCGTTAATATCGCACTGATAGAAAATGACCAAGCGATATTAGGGATTGTCTATGTCCCGGTGACGGGAGTCATTTATTACGGTATTCACCATACTAGCGAACAAACTTCTTTTTCCATTAAAGAATCTGCAGGTGTGAAGCAAACGCTCTGTGTAAGTGAGCTTAGTTTTGCGACAGATTTAGTGGTAGTCGGCAGCAGACGACATGGTGCAGAAGCGCTAGACGCACTGCTTGAGAAAGTTGAGCCTCAGTTTGCATCAACAACCTTAGTCAGTATGGGGAGCTCATTAAAAATTTGTGCAATTGCCGAAGGAAAGGCTCATTGGTATCCAAGATTAGCGTTAACAAGCGAATGGGATACGGCAGCAGCACATGCAGTGTTGAACGGTGCAGGTGGCGCTATTTTTAATGAAGAACTAGACAGTTTGACCTACAATCAAAAAGATTCACTGCTGAACCCCTATTTTCATGCAGTAGGTGATCAAAGGTTCGACTGGAAAGCACTCATCAGCCAGTCTCAAACAACCTAAGGCTTAGATTGCACTCAATTACTTTTATGTCGTCAGGTAGTTGAGTGCCAATGCCTCATTTATTCGGCTGTATCTTGCTTGGGTTGCTCTACTTGCTTAACGGTAGTACTCACCTTTCGACCATTGACCGTACACCCAAGACATCTTACAAATGTTGTTTCAAAAGGCTTTTCAACTAACTGCTCGAATGACTCGCCAATATTGCCACCCAAGGCAGCAAACGGTGACGATACGATAAAGATAGCCGTACCAATAACGGTTGTAACCAACATAACAGGCCTTACAAAGAAGGCATCACCTGTCATAGCTAAGGCAGATGGCGTTTCTTCTACAGTATTAGACCAACCTGTCGCTGGAAACGCTAAAACAAGCGCCAACGTGATAACTTTAAGACATTTTGCAAATTGTGATTGCATGAAACATTTCTCCCTAGATAACAAAAACTAGCTAATATTGAGTGAATACAGCAAACAGTAAGCTGCTTATGCTAACACTGTCTACTAAGTTCGAGCTCACTTTCAAATTATTATAGACGGTTTACGGTGCCTGTCGACTTAAGAAAAAACAATATACTAAATTGTTTTAAAGTTGGCATTTCGAACAAAAAACGGTGGCCCGATTGTTCATCCGGGATTCTTTCAGTTCTTCTCCACAATGCTTACATGGCTCTCCACCTCGACCATACACAAACAACTGTTGCTGAAAATAGCCCGGTTTGCCATCAGTTCCGACAAAGTCCCTGAGTGTCGTTCCACCTTGTTGGATTGCATTAGCCAAGACCAACTTAATTTTAGCGACAAGCACCTCCATACGTTTTTTTGATATTCTATTTACAGCTCTTTTGGGATGTATATTGGCTAAAAACAAGGCCTCATTAGCATAAATATTTCCCACCCCAACAACAATATGACTATTCATAATAAACTGTTTAACGGCCAGTTTTCGCTGTTTGGCGAGCGAATACAAATACTCAATATCAAAATCATCACTCAAAGGCTCTGGGCCTAAGCGCTGGATCAGCTTGTGCTCTCGCCAGCTATCAGACCATAAAACTGAGCCAAAGCGACGAGGGTCATTGAAACGAATTTGCCATTCTGAAGAGAGATAAAAAATAACATGATCATGCTTTTTTAGTTCAGAATTAGCATATTCAATGCGCATGCTACCCGACATACCCAAATGAATAATGATTGCGCCTTTATCAAACTCAAGAATGATATATTTCCCTCGACGCAAAACCTGTCTGACTTGCTGTGACCCAAGATGATATATTTCTAAAGAAACCGGCCATCTCAAACGACCGTTACGCACTTCAATAGATTCTATCAAATCACGAATAAGAAAAGGTTCGATACCCCGTCGGGTTGTTTCCACTTCTGGTAACTCTGGCAAAATCACACCTATTTAGCGGTAGCTTGGTAACTGACACCCAATTAATTGAGCAAACGATATATAACAACAATAAGCATATTACCTTACAAAGTTGTCTCATTTACTATTTTTGGATGATGACAAATGCTATATTAACAACAAGACTAACAAGTGTACGCTAAAGTAATTGAGGTAAGGTTAATGTTCGAGTGGTGGGTTAACGGTAGTTTAAATTTAAGCGTTTGGGGGAAGGTGCTTGCAACCCTTATATTGACACAAGTCACCATCATGAGTGTCACACTCTATTTACATAGGCATTCCGCTCACAATGCCTTAGAACTTCACCCTGCTTTAGCACATTTTTTCCGTTTCTGGATTTGGCTAACCAGCGCTCAAAACACCAAAGAGTGGACTGCTATTCATCGCAAACATCATGCGAAATGTGAAACAGAAGACGACCCTCATAGCCCTGTTTCAAAAGGTTTAAAAACCGTTTTACTTACAGGAGCCGAGCTTTATCTAAAAGAAGCGAACAACCCAGAAACCTTGAAGCGCTATGGTCAGCGCACGCCAACAGACTGGATCGAAAGGCATATATATACCCCTCACAAAATGAAAGGTGTCTTTATTATGTTACTTATCGACTTATGTCTGTTTGGTATTGTGGGCCTTACGATCTGGGCAATCCAGATGATGTGGATTCCCGTTTTTGCTGCTGGCGTGATTAACGGTATTGGTCACTCAATGGGCTATCGTAACTTTGAATGCAAAGATGCGTCTAAAAACATTATGCCATGGGCATTTTTTATTGGCGGCGAAGAACTGCATAACAACCACCATACCTACCCAAATTCTGCCAAACTATCCGTTAAGTCTTGGGAGTTTGATATTGGCTGGCTGTGGATTACTTTATTTAGTCACCTCGGTTTAGCAAAAGCCCGCCATATTGCGCCGACAGCAAAGAAAAATAATACCAAAAATGAATTAGATGACGATTCACTCATGGCGATTATCCATAACCGTTTTTATATTTTGTCTCAGTATCATAAAAAAGTAATGATTCCTGTTATCAAAGAACAAAAAGCCGTTATGCAGGCTCACGAGAAAAGGCTATTTAAAAAAGCGCGAAAGCTGCTCATTCGAGATGAACATCTTGTAAAACAGACGGAACAACAACGCATTGAAGCAATGTTAGAGAAAAACACCAGCATCAAACTAATCTACGATAAGAGTCAGGAGTTACAAGCTATTTGGAAAAAACATCCTGGCAGCCGCTTCCAGGAAAAACTTCAATCTTTATCTGAATGGTGCCAGCAAGCTGAAAAGAGTGGCATTGCCAGTCTTGAAACCTTTGCCGCTAACTTAAAACAATATTCTTTAGTAAAGGTTTAATTAGGGACATGAAGATAACTGAGGCCAAACCTAGCATTGGCCTCTTACGCGGAATAACTGATAAACAACTTGGCCGGCGACCTTATCTTTTAACAAACTCCAGCTTTCTGGCAAGGTCAAACTCGCCATGTCTTTTTCTCGCTCAATGTAAATCAAAGCATCCTCTTTAACCATAGGGTGCCCATCTAATAATAAAATAACCTCTTCCAGCAAACCCTTACGAAATGGTGGATCTAAAAAAATCAAATCATATGATTCCGATACCGGGGGGCCGTTTGATTTAAGCGCTTTAAGATAAGATAAAGCATTAACCTGTATAACCTTGGCCACCGATTCGCTCTTACTGTTTTGCATGAGTAGATCAATATTAGATTGCAGTGCAACAGCCGCTTGTTTATTTTTTTCGATCGCTGCCAGTTTCGTCGCGCCTCGCGATAATGCCTCCAAACCTAATGCACCGCTACCCGAAAAAACATCCAGTACATGAGCACCGTGTATTTCCGAGCTCACCCAATTAAACACCGTCTCGCGTACACGATCAGTCGTCGGCCTCAAACCCTCAATTACAGGAAAATTCAAGCGTCGGCTTCGCCACAACCCACCTATAATTCGATAAGACCCTGACTCAGCTTTAAGATTTGAGCTTTTCATACCTACACTAACTTGTTTGGTTTTTTTCGCTCCATAGGGTATTTTTTCTCTTTGGAGGTTTTTTTTAGCTCGCGTCGACATTAGAATTTCCTGTTAACTTGCAGTCCATCATGATAGAAAGGACAGCATAAATACCTGTATTTTAGCGGTGCTCCAAAAAGTATCAATGCACCCAAAACATATTATTCATTCAGTTTCGGTAAAATAGACTCACTATGCAAACAACAATCTTATACTCACTTATTGCGCTTGCCGCGATCGCACTCCTAATTGCTATCGATTTATATCGAGCAAAACAAAACCGAAGTAAGCCGAAAAAAGTCGAGCAAATACCCCATAAACATCTTCCTCCTGCTAAAGCTTCAAATAAAGCGAGCTTAGATTCTGGCTTAATAGAGACACCAAAAAAGCTTGTCGAGGAAAGACCTGCCCCAGTTGATCGCAAAGGACCAACACCCGCTGCACTCACACCAGCACAAGAGCCTGAAGCAGCAAAACCAGCGTCACTTGACGTCAGTGAGCCTAAGAATTTCTTTGCTCGCATTAAATCTGGTTTATCCAGAACACGTGGACAGTTTTCCGACGGTTTAAGTAAGCTATTTCTGGGTCAAAAACAAATCGATGATGAGCTGCTCGAAGATATAGAAACACAGCTTCTGACAGCAGATGTCGGGGTTGCGGCAACCACCGAAATCATCGATAAAATTACCGAAAAATGTGCACGTAATGAGCTAAAAGATGCAGAAAGCTTACACACCGCGCTCAAAACAGAACTCGCAGATCTTCTTAATACTTGTCATGCCCCTTTAACAATAGAGTCAGACAAGAAGCCTTACGTTATTTTAGTGGTTGGCGTCAACGGTGTTGGAAAAACGACCACCATTGGCAAAATGGCAAAGTATTTTCAGACTGAAGGACATTCAGTCATGTTAGCGGCGGGCGACACATTTCGCGCTGCTGCCGTTGAACAGCTTCAAGTATGGGGTGACCGGAACAACGTACCTGTGATTGCGCAACATACAGGAGCGGATAGTGCATCCGTTATTTTTGATGCCGTCGCTTCTGCTAAAGCGAAAGGGGCAGACGTCTTAATTGCAGATACTGCAGGGCGTCTCCAGAATAAAGATAACCTGATGAGCGAACTTGAAAAAGTTGTTAGAGTTATGAAAAAAGTTGACAATACTGCGCCTCATGAAGTGATGCTCGTGTTAGATGCAGGGACAGGACAGAATGCTTTATCACAAGCACAAGCCTTCCAAAAAACTGTCGGGGTTACCGGCATCAGCTTGACCAAATTAGATGGCACCGCAAAGGGTGGTATTATCTTTGCCATTGCAAAACAACTTCAATTACCTATTCGCTTTATTGGTGTCGGCGAACAAATAGATGACCTCAGACCCTTTGAGTCGAATGAATTTGTTGCCGCTCTATTTGAATAAACACACGGTTAATCATGATTAAGTTTGAGCACGTAAAAAAACACTACTCTGATGGCTATAAAGCGCTTCATGACATCTCCTTTTCTTTAAATCGTGGGGAAATGGCATTTCTGACCGGTCACTCTGGTGCTGGTAAGAGCACACTGCTCAAACTTATTATGCTCATGGAAAGAGTATCGGAAGGCACCGTCAGTGTTGGCGGACAAAATTTAAGCAATATTCCACGACGTCAAATTCCCTACTTTAGAAGACATGTCGGTGTGGTTTTTCAAAATCATCGTTTATTATTCGATAGAACTATTTTTGATAATGTGGCACTACCTCTCGAAATTTCGGGCATGGCTCAGCGTGATATTGGTAAACGTGTTAGGGCAGCCTTAGACAAGGTAGGCTTGCTCTCAAAAGAAAAGCTAAGCCCCATTCAGCTTTCTGGTGGTGAACAACAGCGTGTCGGTATTGCGCGCGCTGTTGTCAATAAACCTCCCGTGTTATTAGCCGATGAGCCAACCGGAAACCTTGACCCAGAACTCTCTGCTGAGATCATGAAGCTGTTCATGCAATTTAATCAGGTCGGCGTCACGGTACTCATAGCAAGCCATGATTTAGCACTCATCCACCCCTTGCATTATCGTGTTATCGAGCTTGCTCAGGGCAGTATAAAGTCTGGAGCCCAACATGGCTGATTCGCCTAAGTCCAGTGGTGCCAAACCGACAGAAAACAAAAATGCCTTTAAGCACTACCTTGAACACCACCAAAAAGTCGCCAAAAGTACGCTTATTCAGCTATCCCAGCACGCTCTCACCACGAGTTTCACCTGCTTTGTCATTGGAATTGCCTTGGTTCTGCCTGTGTTGCTCAGCGTATTATTGGCAAACCTTGAAGATATCAATAAGAACTGGGATGGCTCACCTCAAATTACATTATTACTTAAAAAAGGCTTACCTAGTTTAGATGCAGGTGTACTAGCGGGTAAAATTTTAGAAAAACAAAGCGTCAATTCAAGCTTATTTATCGATAATGAACAAGCACTTGCTGACTTTAAAACACGTTTTGAATTTACTGATGCTATAGAATTCTTAGATGAAAATCCTCTACCTCACGCCATCATCGTTCGCCTGAATCCTGAAATAAGCTCCCTGTCTGCCATTGAACAATTACGTGATAGCCTGGTAACACTTCCAGAAGTCGATTCAGCAATCTTAGATGCAGCTTGGGTTCAGAGGCTTCAGTCTATAACACGTTTAGTTGAACGAGCCGTTTGGATTATTGCCACAATGCTTTCTCTAACCGTGGTATTAGTCTTAGGAAATACTATTCGCTTAGCCATTGAAAATCGAAAAGAAGAAATCATCGTTGTAAAGTTGGTGGGGGGTACCGACCCCTTCGTTAGACGCCCCTTTCTCTACATGGGGGTATTTCTTGGTTTAGGTGCGAGCATTGTCGCCTGGTGCTTAATTCAGTGGGTAATCTATATTTTAAATGAACCCATTCAAGCACTGTCTTTGTCATATCAATTTGAATTTAGCTTGTCAGGTTTAACTTTTCTATCTACACTTTTTTTACTTATTTTTGGCTTGAGTCTTGGCTGGTTAAGTGCCTGGCTCGCCGTTAGAAGACACTTGGATGAAATTGAACCAAGTTAAAACTTTATTCTTTTGAATAAGAGTGAATTATTGAACAAATAGTAATTTCTTCAATAGACTTTTAGTCTTCCTTATTCTGTTAGAATAACTTATATTGAATAAAATTTAATCAAAATACTTTAATCAATATATAACGACATGACGTTTTATGGAACTTTTTGTATACTGGTGAGTCTAAGATATAACAAAGTGCACTTTTTTAATTGTCCTAAGCTCTTAGTCTACTCTTAGTCTAAATATAACTCAGCCTAATATAGATAGTTTTCTAATATAGATAGTTTGGAGGTAAAAACATGGGAACAAGTCTACAGCCAGTTGATATGTTGGTTCCAGGTGCGAATCTTGAATCTTATATTCAGGCCGTAAGTGGCATCCCCATTTTAACAGTTGAAGAAGAGCGAGCCCTTGCCGATCGTTTACATGATGAAAATGATCTTGAAGCAGCACGCCATATGGTTATGTCACATCTTCGTTTTGTGATTCATATTGCCAAAAGCTATGCCGGCTACGGCTTAGCTCAAGCAGATCTCATTCAGGAAGGTAATGTTGGCTTAATGAAAGCGGTAAAACGCTTTGACCCTGAATACGGTGTTCGCCTTGTTTCTTTTGCCGTTCATTGGATTAAAGCTGAAATACATGAGTTTATTTTAAAAAACTGGCGTATTGTTAAAATTGCGACCACGAAAGCCCAGCGTAAAATGTTCTTTAACTTGCGCAGTAACAAAAAACGCTTAGCTTGGTTCACCCATAAAGAAGTTGAGTCTGTTGCTGAAAATTTAGGCGTAGAACCAAAAGTTGTGCGTGAAATGGAAGGTCGTCTCAGTGCTCATGATATGTCTTTTGATATGTCCAGCGACGATGATGATGACAGTGCCTATCAAACACCCGCAAACTACTTGGAAGATAACCGCCATAATCCAGCGCATTGTATTGAAAAAATAGACTCAAAAAAAGATACAAACTCAAAGTTACATAATGCATTAAGAACCTTGGATGAACGTAG
>TARA_R110002074_G_scaffold203115_3_pt1 | contig 14136 bp, 19 predicted proteins | sample TARA_R110002074 | Tara Oceans TARA_R110002074 (sample SAMEA4397215) | marine metagenome | biome: Polar Biome; feature: [MIX] marine epipelagic wind mixed layer (ENVO:01000061); material: water (ENVO:00002006), including particulate matter (ENVO:01000060) such as... | depth 10-100 m
GCAATGGCTATGATAGGTGGCTTCTTTATATTTCTTACTATTAAATACATACTTGAGTCTGTTGTTGGTCAAGTAAATTCTATTCATGGCATTGTTTCCTCCCTTGATAACAGAGTTAAAACCATGAATCACGACATGATAAGAATAGATGCAACTATGTGTGTTGTATTAGGCATACGTCCTGATCTTAATAGAATAGCTAGAGCTGACGGCAAAGAGGACGCAAGAAGAGATTAATGGATATTGCCCAGGCTATATCAGAATATGGTTTTCCTATCGTAGCTACGGTAGGTTTACTCTATATGATTTATTTTATATGGGGTTTTATAACTAACAATATCAAAAAAAAATTATCTGAAGCCTCTGTAACGCTTATAGCTTTAATTGACAGAATTAGGGTTTTAGATAATGATATTATAAGACTACAACAAAAGTTAGACACGGTTATTGAATTAAGAGATAACCAGGAGAAAGAAAATGCCAAAGAAAGTTCTAAGCAAGAAGGATAGAGAAGAACAAAATTTTTTACAAAAAATAATTATTATTGTAGGAATTATATTAATAGCAGGAGTTATTAGTGTAAATGTTCAAGCAGATCAAATAACTCACAAGTTTAAATCACCATCATTTAATGGTATTAATACTAGCTCGCATTATCTGACGATTGAGAACCAAGAGTTTAATAGACGCCAAACAATTAAAGACGAATTAAAAGCTGCCATAGAAGAAGCTGAAAGAGACAAAGAGAATTCTACAGTTCAGAGGTTTATTCGAAATTTTGAATCGCGTGTGTATGCAGAACTAAGCCGACAGCTCATTGCCAACCTTTTTGGTGAAACGCCATCTGACTCTGGAGTTATATCTTTGGAAGGTAATACGATAGAATACAGCACAGACGGAGATTTTTTAACACTTAGAATTACGGAAGCAGATGGCACAGTCACGGTTATTACAATTCCTATTGGTAGCTTCACTTTCTAGTTGCTCTATCTTTGACCAGTATGCTGATACATACGAGCAAAGATTTAAAGCACATGATGTAGTACAAATAGATGATTTACAGTCGCAATATTTGCGTGATGTAGAAACACCTACAGTAAGTCCAGTAGTAGCAGTATATCCAACAGCTTTTACCGACCAGACCGGGCAAAGAAAAAGCAACAGTGAGTTTGCTTTATTCTCCACAGCCATAACCCAATCACCAGATACATTGCTAATAAGAGCTTTAAAACATGCAGGAAATGGACAATTTTTTCGTGTTGTCGAAAGAAAAGGCCTAGATAACCTTACCAAAGAACGCCAGCTAATAAGATCTGCCAGAGAACAGTTTGCTACAGATGAAGAAAAGAAAAAGAAACTAGCACCACTTTTATTCGCGGGCATACTTATGGAAGGTGCTGTAATATCTTACGAAGCAAATTTAGAATCTGGAGGTATAGGCGCTCGTTACCTTGGAATTGGCAATAGCGTTCAATATAGAGAAGATAATATAACTGTAAGCTTACGTCTAGTAAGTGTCGCTACAGGTGAGGTCCTTATAGAAGTATTAAGCCAAAAAACTATATTTAGTTATGGTAAGTCAGAAGATGTTTTTAGGTTTATTGAGGCTAATACGCAGCTAGTGGAGATAGAGCTTGGCAACGCTAGAAACGAGTCTGCAACCATAGCTTTAATGAAGGCCATAGAAGGTGGTGTACTAGAAATAATTGAGCAAGGGTATGAAAAAAAGTATTGGATTAGACAAAAACCCTTGACAGGAGTAGAATAATTTTATGATGAAATATTTGCATGTATTTTTATGTTTCGCTTTATTGCCGTTTCAATCAGTAATATTTGCAGCTGATAACGAAATATACTTAGATCAAAGCGGTACTACACTTAATTTAGACATTGAGCAGCTAGGTATCTCTAACATCATCGGTGGACTTAACTCAGCAGCAGGAAGCCTTACAGCTTTTGATATTGATGGTACGACCATGACTATAGACATCAATATGATTGGAAACACTAACAAGTTTCTTGGTGATATATGGGCAGATAACTTTACTGCTTTATACAATTTTACTGGTAATACAAATACTTTTACTATCCAGGTTGATCCTTCGAATACTTTTGGTGCTGATAATTCTAACCAAAACATAGCTGTTACAGGATCAAGCAATACTTTTACATTAAACCAAGGTACTACTGCATTAGCAGCTACCTTAGATTTAGACTGGATAATCCAGGGATCTAATAATACAGTTGTATCAAACATTAATATTGACGGTGCCACGAACTACATGGATATCGACGGATCTGATAATACAGTTAATTATACTGGTACAGGCGTTAGCGCATCAGCAGGAGGCTACTTTTGGCTAGATCACACAGGTGGACAAAGAACATTCAACATACAACAACTGAGTACACAAGATAATGACTGGCTTAAGGTTATATCAATCGGGGGTAATGCTGCTTCTACTGTTTGTATTATTCAAAACGACCAAGGTACAAGCACAAGCTGTTGATATAGGCGATATATCCGAACTTAATGGCCAAGCACAAATTGTAAGAGACGAGCCACTAGACGCTACCTTAAAATTTGCAATCCAAAGTAATGATGAAGCCATTACAAACAATGGTCGTATGGCTATTACATTTCTTGATGATAGTACAGTCAGACTTACTGAGCACTCACAACTAACTATAGATGAATATATCTATGATCCGGACCCAAGCAAAGCAAAGATGGCCCTTACCTTTGGTCTTGGCACCGCTAGGTTTATCACAGGCAATCTAGGTAGAATTGATAAACAAAACATATCACTAAAAACCCCTACAGCTAACATCGCAATTCGCGGCACGGATTTTACGGCCACAATAGATGAATTAGGCAGATCGCTTATTATTTTACTGCCAGATGCTTTAGGTTTATCTAGTGGTGAAATAGAAGTAGTCACTGCTATGGGAAGTGTCATACTCAATAAACCATTCCAGGCAACAACTGTATCTGTGTTTGAGTCAGCACCAAGCAAGCCAGTCATACTAGACCTTACTTTAGACATTATAGATAACATGCTTATTGTTACACCACCCAAAGAAGAAATAACGCTGACCGAAGAAGTATCACAAAACGCTAAAGCTAATATTTTAGATTTCAATGACTTAGATATAGACTATCTGGACGATGACTTTTTACAGGACGATTCGCTTGAATTTACTGAGCTTGATATTAACTACCTGGATACCAATTTTTTAGAAGATTTGCTTAATGTTTTAGATTCATTAGCTATAGGAGAAGACGAGGATGTGTTAGCAGACGCAGGCGGTATTAACTTAACAGGTACTAGAATAGGTCAAGATACCGATACACAAATAACTACACTGGTTGCAGGAGATGTAATCAGTTTAAGAAGAAAAGTAAACGATTCAGTTAGACTAGATCTAAATGCTAATGGATCTTATACTCTTATTATTATTCAAGATGGTGTATCTAATGTTGTTAAAATTAACGGTGGTGGCGATTCTAATATAACTATAACGCAAAGTGAATAAGCTATTATTACCTCTGCTTATAATACTAAGCCTACCTTTAGTATTTCAAAGCACGCCAACAGAAATAGTAAAACTTAAAACCTTTGATGCTCTAGTAAAACAACAAGAACCAAGCGGTAACTTTACTATTTTAAATATTACCGAAGAAAACGTAGCAGCTGAGGGCGGTTGGCCAATACCACGTAAAAGACTGGGTGAAATAAACTTAGATATACTTGCAGCTGGCGCTTTGGGTGTAGGCTGGGTTATAAGCTTTCCGCAACCAGATAGAATGGGTGGTGATCAATATTTTGCAAGCTCTTTAGAATTAGGCCCAACAATATTAGCTACCTTCGAAAGTCCAAACGGTATATACCCAAAAACTACTGGCACAATTATTAAGGGCGATGATATTGGTGGTATTCTTACCCAGGGTGTAGTAGAAAATATCAGCACACTTCAAGATAAATCATTAGAAGGTATAGCTACAGCACCCGTTGATATAGATAATTTGGTAAGAAGAATACCACTTTTACTTAGAACCCCGGATGGTTGGGTTTCTGCTTTTGGTACCGAGGTACTCAAAGTCTTAACAGGCTCTCGGTCTTACATTATCACTACAAATGATAATGGTGTGCAAGAAATATCAGTAAGAGGAATACCACCTGTTAAAACTGATAGTCTTGGCCGCAAATGGATCTCTTGGGTAGATACACCACAAACAGATCTGCAAGAAATGGATGTTGCAGGTAAATTTGTGTTTATTGGTGTTACTGCAAATGGAATTATGCCGCAGGTTGCAACACCTAATGGCCTTATGGAACCGCACAAGATCCAAGCAGCATTATCTGAGTCAATCTTAATACAAGACTCGCCTTATATACCAGATTGGAGCCTAGCTGCTGAAATACTACTTTTTTTAGTCTCAGTAAGCTTGATATGGGTTGTATTGCACGCTTTTGGTATTACATGGGGTATAAGCATAGCTTTAGCAATAATGTTATCTACAGCTTATGCAGGATACACACTTATCCACAATGGAATCTTGTTAGACGCTACCTGGACCTTGATATCACAATTTATTACTGGATCCACAGCTTTTTACTTAAGGTTTAGAGAACAATACAAGTTAAGACAACAGATAAAAAAACAATTTGAGCATTATTTAGATCCTAGGCAAGTTAAACAGCTCCAGGACAATCCAGAGTTATTAAAACTTGGCGGAGAAAAAAGATACTGCACGTTTTTATTTACAGATCTACGTGGTTTTACTGCTCTAAGTGAAAAATTACCGCCAGAAGAAGTCACCGATATTATGAACAAGACTTTAACAGTGCAAGTAGATGTTGTGCAGAAATTAGGCGGTATGACAGATAAATTTATTGGGGACGCAGGTATGTTTATATTCGGTGCTCCTTTGGATCTTGAAGACCACGAAACTAAAGCTGTCCAGGCTGCAATAGATATACAAGCAGGCATTACAGAGCTCAATAAAACTTTATCTACCCCAGTCCAGGTCGGTGTTGGATGTCAGTCGGGTGTAGCAGTAATTGGAAATATGGGATCCGACACTCGGTTTGATTATTCTGCTATTGGAGATCCTGTAAACACAGCTGCAAGATTAGAGTCTGCTACCAAAGAGGTTGGTGTAGATATTTTAATTGGGCAAGAAACTGCAAAAAACTGCAAACTTGTGTTAAAGTCATTGAAACCAATTAAGGTTAAAGGTAAGAAAAATTCTTTACCAATTTGGACTGTATAGAATGTGGAAAAAGTTAGTAGAATGGGTTTTAAGTAAATTTAGGCAGCGATATAAAATAACTGTATCGTTTAATAAAGAATATGGTGACGCAGATGACAGATCTTTTATAACAAAAAAAATTATTGTGCAAAAAGAAAAACATTTAAAATTTAGAGACGTAAACGGCAAGATTATAGAATATCAAAGCTCCGCAGGTCTTAACTATATTATAGAGGATTGCTAATGCAACAGTTTTTATTAGCACTTGTAGTTGTTTTTGGTTTGAGCTCTTATTATTTATACACGCAAAACAAAATACTGAGCACAAACAATGCACTCCTAGAGGGTGCTGTAGAAACACAAAAAGAAACCATAGCCACCATACAAAAAGACTTTGCACTACAAGCTAGTAGTTTATTAGAACTACAAGGTCGCAATCAAGAGATCCAGCAAGAAATGACCAGATACCTTGATATATTTAAACGACACAACTTAACGAAATTAGCAGCAGCTAAACCCGGTCTGATAGAGCCTAGGGTAAATAAAGGAACTAAAGATGTATTTGATAGCATTGAAGAAGACAGCCGTAGTATTGACAGCCTTGATAATGGCGTCCAGTTGCAGTCTGATTCCAACTAAACAAGTAGAAATTATAAGCAAGCCTATAGAAAGAAATATAGTGCAGCCGATAATGCCAAGAGAGATAGATCTTAAAGATCCTTATTGGTATGTAGTATCTGACAAAAATATAGATGAATTTTTAGCTAGGGTAGAAAAAGATCAAGGTCAATTAGTTTTTGTAGCCATGTCCATACCAGACTACGAGCTTATGGCTTATAACATGCAAGAATTAAAAAGGTATATTAACGAACTTAAAGAAGTTGTCGTGTATTATAGAAAAGTAACAATAACAGAGGATAAAAATGAGTAAAGCACCAGACGCGTTTGTATATAATTGCGAACTAGATAGAGTTATAGACGGAGATACCTTTGATTGCATCATAGATCTTGGTTTTGACGTTAAATTAAATAAACAAAGAGTACGTCTTTCAGGAATTGATACTCCAGAGAGCCGCACAAGAGACTTAGCAGAAAAAAAGCTAGGTTTAGCTGCAAAAGAAAGGTTAAAAGAGTTATGTGTAGGCAAATTCAAAGTAAAATCACTTGGAAAAGGCAAATATGGCAGAATCTTGGGTATACCATACGATGAAAACGGTAAAGATATTTGTCAAATGCTTATCAAAGAAGGTCATGCAGTCGAATACCATGGCGGTAAAAAAGAAAAAATATGGGGAGATTATTAAAATGTCTATATCAAAAGAAGGTTTAAATTTAATTAAAAAGTTTGAAGGTTGTGAATTAGAAGCATACAAGTGCGCGGCAAATGTACCTACAATAGCCTGGGGAAGAACTAAAGATGTAAAAATGGGTGATACTTGTACGCAAGAACAAGCAGACAAGTGGCTCGAAGAAGAAATTGTAGAATATGAAGATCATGTGCACAAAGCAGTAGAAATGCCTTTAAGTCAGCACCAATTTGATGCTCTTGTAAGCTGGACCTACAATTTAGGCCCATCAAACCTTAATTCTTCTACTATGTTAAAAGTTCTGAACCAAGGTGATTACGAGGATGTGCCAGCGCAAATTAAACGCTGGAATAAAGCCTCTGGAGTCGTAAAAGAGGGATTAATTAGAAGACGAGAAGCTGAAGCATTGTTATTCCAAGGCAAAGAATGGCACCAAGTTTAGGTTTTGATATATACTGACGCTAGGCGTTTTACGCTTAGGGTTAGAGTGGTTACTATGTCACTACCTAGCTGCTCTACCCGTCTTTACTAGGAAAATATGAGTAAAGTTTCAATAAAAGATTTTGATATACTTTCTGAGCAAGATAAACAAGAAGCTCTTGCTTTATTGCACAGATACGACCAAATAGATAAACAAGATGTTTGTCAAAATGATTTTATTAATTTTGTAAAACACTTATGGCCAGAGTTCATAGAAGGTAGACACCATAAGATTATAGGTGAGAAATTTAACAGGATTGCTGAAGGTAAATTAAAACGTCTTATAGTTTGTTTACCACCCAGGCACTCAAAATCTGAATTTGCATCAACATACTTTCCTGCTTGGATGATGGGCAGAAGAGGTGATTTAAAAATTATACAGACTACCCATACAGCCGAACTAGCAGTACGATTCGGTAGAAAAGTCAGAAACATAATTGACAGCGATGAGTATTCACATATCTTCCCGGACTTAAAACTGCAAGCAGACAATAAATCTGCTGGTAGATGGACTACTAACCAAGAAGGTGAAAGTTTCTACGCTGGTGTTGGTGGTGCTATTACAGGTCGTGGTGCAGATTTATTAATTATTGATGATCCACATTCGGAGCAGGACGCACTTTCACCAAAATCTTTAGAATCAGCTTATGAATGGTACACCTCTGGACCTAGACAGCGTTTACAGCCTGGTGGAATTATAGTTATCGTTATGACGCGTTGGAGTGTAAAAGATCTTGTCGGTAAAGTGTTAAAAAAACAAGGTGATGAAAATGCTGACCAATGGGAAGTTGTTGAGTTTCCTGCAATTATGCCGAAAACTGATAAACCTTTATGGCCAGAGTTTTGGAAAAAAGAGGAACTGCTTTCAGTCAAAGCTTCGCTACCTGTTGCAAAATGGAACAGCCAGTGGATGCAAAACCCAACTGCTGAGGCTGGTTCTATAGTAAAAAGAGAGTGGTGGAACCGTTGGGAGCATGAAGATGTACCGGAACACAGTTATATTATACAAAGTTACGATACAGCTTTTTCTAAAAAAGACACAGCTGACTACTCAGCAATTACTACCTGGGCAATATTTGAAACTGGCAACGAAGATACCAATGCAATTATTTTATTAGATGCAAAACGATTTAGGGTTGACTTTCCAGAGTTAAAAAAGATAGCATTTGATGAATATAAATATTGGGATCCAGATTGCGTGTTGATTGAAGCAAAAGCATCTGGTACACCGCTAACACAAGAATTAAGAAGAATGGGCATACCAGTAACAGCATACTCACCGAGCAGAGGCCAAGATAAAGTAGCTAGAATGAATAGTGTCGCGCCTATATTTGAATCCGGCATGGTTTGGGCACCAGAAGATGATTTTGCAGATGAGGTTATAGAGGAGATGGCTTCCTTCCCTTATGGCGACTATGACGACTTTTGCGATAGTGCTACAATGGCTTTAATGCGATTTAGACAGGGTGGTTTTGTATCCTTGAAAGAAGATTACCAGGAACAAGCACACCTTATGAAAAAAAACAGAGTGGTGTATTACTAATGACTTTAAAAAAGATATTTATAACCAGGTTTACTTGGGATGAAGAAGAATATGAAGGTCCAGATATACATGCTGAAACTTGGCAACAAGCACAACTAATAGCTGAAAGCCAAGGATTATCATTGAATGGAGAATTAGTTGATTTAATTTTAACAGGTGACGAAAAAAGACCAAGAGTGATACACTAAATATTATGGCTATAGAAAGAAGATTAGGAACTGAAACAAACCCGGACATTATAGACAACAGCTCCGCTGTTGAAGTAATGACAGAACCAAGCAGAACAGAAGAAATAGAAAATGCTGCACAGATTTTAGTCAACGAGGAGGGCGTACTTTTAGATGACGAAATTATGGAAGATCCAATGCCTCCTATGGATTTTGATAGTAATTTGGTTGATTTTGTAGATATATCTATTTTAGAACAACTAGCAGGTGATCTTGTAAGCTCAGTTGAAAGCGACAAGCAGTCCAGAAGCGAATGGGAAAAAACTTATACCGATGGCCTTAAATATTTAGGCATGAAGTTTGATGAATCAAGATCACAACCATTTGAAGGATCTTCTGGAGTTATACATCCAATTTTAGCAGAAGCAGTTACCCAATTCCAAGCACAAGCATATAAAGAAATGCTACCAGCCAAAGGTCCAGTCAAAACACAGGTTATTGGAGCTAGAACGGTAGAAACCGAAAGCCAAGCTGACAGAATACAAGAATTTATGAACTACTACATTATGAATGTAATGGAAGAGTACGATCCTGAGCTAGATATGTTGTTGTTCTATTTACCACTAGCAGGATCTGCATTTAAAAAAGTTTACTTTGATTTTGTAACTAATAAGGCTGTATCAAAGTTTATAACACCTGAAGATCTTATAGTACCTTACGAAGCTTCTGATTTATCCTCAGCTGAAAGGGTTACACATGCAATAAGCATGTCTTATAACGAAGTAAAAAAACAACAAGTTACTGGTTTTTATGCAAACGTAGATATACCAGAAGATACTTATGGTGAAGAAGAATCAGAAATAAACAAACAAATAAACGAAATTCAGGGTATTGAACCAAGCTATAAAGAAGACAGAAACAGAACTATTTATGAAGTACACACAGTTTTAGATCTTGAAGGCTTTGAAGATATAGACCAAGAGGGCAATGCAACAGGACTTAAGTTACCTTACATTGTTACTATTGACGAAGAGTCAGAAACTATATTATCAATCAGAAGAAATTATTTAGAAGCAGATCCTCTAAAAAACAAAATAAATTATTTCATACAGTACAAGTTTTTACCGGGACTCGGCTTTTATGGACTAGGTTTATCACACATGATCGGTGGTCTATCTAAAGCATCTACATCTATATTAAGACAGCTTATAGATGCTGGTACATTAGCTAACCTACCTGCGGGTTTCAAAGCTAGGGGTATGAGAATACGTGATGAAGATGAACCGCTGCAGCCTGGTGAATTCAGAGACATTGATACAACCGGGGGTTCTTTGCGTGAAAATCTTATACCTCTTCCAATCAAAGAACCCAGTAATGTATTAATGCAACTTCTTGGCCTGCTAGTTGACTCTGGTAAAAGATTTGCAGCTATTGCTGATATGAATGTTGGTGATAGTAATGCAGCTATGCCTGTAGGTACTACAGTTGCTTTGTTAGAACGTGGCACCAAAGTAATGAGTGCAATACACAAAAGATTACATTACGCACAAAGATTAGAGTTTAAATTGCTAGCAAAAGTTTTTGGTGAGTATTTACCACCTGCTTATGAATTTGCTACTGGTTCTGGACCTAATGAAATCAAGCAAGCTGATTTTGATGGCCGCGTGGATGTAGTGCCTGTTTCAGATCCTAATATATTTTCACAAAGTCAAAGAATAACTTTAGCGCAAGAACTATTACAAATGGTTCAATCTAATCCAGAAATACATGGTCCTACAGGTATATACGAAGCTTACAAAAGAATGTATGCAGCTTTAGGTGTGGATAATGTAGAAGCCTTAATAAAGCCACCAGCTGACAATACTCCTAAGCCAGTAGATGCAGGAACAGAAAATGCAAGTTTATTGATGGGCAAACCAGCACAAGCCTTTGAAGGACAGAATCATCAAGCTCATTTGGATACTCATAAGAGTTTATTCTTAACTAAAATTGTGCAAGATAATCCGCAAATACAATCTGTAATTGTTAGCCATTGCATGCAACACCTACAGTTTTTATCTGCACAAATGTCAGCACAACAAATGCCAGAAGAAGCGCAAGTACAGATACAACAAATGCAAGAACAGATGCAACAAGTCTCACCAGAACAAGCACAACAAATGCAACAACAAATTGCACTTATTAAAGACCAAGTTAGCTCACCGATTATGGCACAACTTACTAACGAGTTTTTACAGTCTATAGGTCAAGGCGATGGCGGAGATCCTCTTGTTGAAATTAGAAAAGCAGAATTAGATCTAAAAGATAAAGAAATGGATATAGAGTCACAGCAATTTATGCAAAAACAAAATCAAAGATCGCAAGAAAAAATGCAAGAAGCGCAATTACAAGGACAACGCATAAATGTGCAAAAAGATATAGCAGATGATAAGCTTAATGTAGCAATAGATCGTTTAAAACAAAATGCAGATCTAAAACTATTAGAATTAGAAACAAAAACGAGGAACTAGTATGGACACAAGACAAGAATATATAGCAAAACTTAGAGAACAAAAAAACTTAGATAGAATTGCTGAAGCTAAACATTTTGCAGAAATGGAACAAGCTGCAATAGATAAACAAGCAAAAAGTGACCAAAGAATTGCAAAAAAATTATCAAAAATATCTAGTACAACCACCATTGAAGAAGTTGTAGTCCCGGAACCAGTAATAGAAGTTGTAACAAAAAAAACAACTGTTAAGAAAAAAACTGTTGTCAAGAAAAAAGCTCCTGCTAAAAAAAGAGGCAGACCGGCTAAAAAATAATGGATGACGTAAGTTTATTAGACTTTATTAAACGTAAGGTTAAAGATAGAGAAGAACAAATAGCAGAAACTTTAATGTCTGGTTCGCTAAAAGATATAGAACATTATAAATATTTGCAAGGTGAGCTTTCTGCTTTATACTACGTGTTAAACGAATTAAAAGACTTTTATCAGGAAAAATAAATGGCAGAATTAAAATCTACAAATGACATAGTTGCAGATGCTTACATAAAAGAAGAGTCCAGGGTTTTAGATCCTACTCTATTAGACAAGACAGTTTTAGATCGTATGCCACAACCAACTGGTTGGCGTATGTTAGTTCTACCCTACGCTGGTAAGGCAAAAACAGAGGGCGGTATCCTTCTTACAAAACAAACTACCGATCGTGAGGCTTTGGCTACAGTTGTTGCTTATGTGGTAAAAAAAGGACCACTATGCTATAACAATGAGTCAAGGTATGGAGAAACCCCCTGGTGTGAAGAAAAACAATGGGTTTTAATAGGGCGTTACTCTGGCTCTAGGTTTAAATTGGAGGACGGTGCAGAGGTCAGAATCATTAATGATGATGAAGTTATAGCCACCATACTCGATCCCGATGACATAGCGAGTTTATAAATATGAATGAACAAGAAAATACACAAGTAATTCAACCAGAAGTTGAAGAGGTTGAGGTACAGGTAGTAGATCAAATTACGGACGACCAAGTTGCATCTTCAGATGATGAGCTAGATAACTATACGAAATCCGTTTCCAAAAGAATTAATAAATTAAACGAAAGACATAGAGCAGCAGAAGAAAAGGCCGCTAGATTAGAACAAATGTTAGCGCAAAGAGAAGCTGAAAATATTGCTTATGGACAAGAAAGGATGCAAACAAGGCATGCTTTAATTCAAAAAGAAGAAGAAGCAATAACTGCAAAAGAAATGCAAGCAAATGACTTGTATAAAAAAGCTGTAGAATCTAATGACGCTGATCTAATGTCAAAAGCTGATACATTAAAAAGTGATTTAAGTATTCAAAAAGAAAAAGTTAGAATGGCTAAAGCACAAAGCGAACAAGCTTTTGCTAATCCACAGCCTGTGCAACCACAACAATACTATCAAGAACCACAACAACAACAAGAAGTAAAAGCAACCAAAGAAGCTGAGAGCTGGCATGAGCAAAACCAATGGTATGGTGATAACAGCGATGCTACTAATACTCAAGCTACACAGTTTGCATATTTTACCCATTACAATTTAATTAACGAAGGTTTTGAAGCTGATTCAGATGATTATTACAATGAGCTTAATACAAGAGTTTACAAAGTTTATCCAGATTTACAGTCTGGGCAAAATGTCGCTAAAGAAGGAGCTAAACCCGCTGTGCAAAGAGTTGCTCCTGCTTCCGTTGGAAGTCGACAAAAAACACAAGGCAAAAAGAACGGAGTGACTTTTTCTAAATCAGAAGTCGAACGTCTTAAAGGTTTGAAGCCGCATAATATGTCAGAGGACGTGTGGTTAAAATCTGTTGCTAAAGAGAAACAAAAAATTTCACAACGAGAGGCAAAATAATGACTAATGAAATAGAGCAAGAACCAACCAGACAATCCCGTGAATCCGAGACTCACGCTAAAGAAGCTCGTAGACAACCATGGAGGCCGGTAAGAAAACTAGAAACACCTCCTGCACCAGATGGATACCAATATCGTTGGATAAGGGAATCTATGTTGGGACAGGAAGACAGAAGTAACGTAAGCAGAAGATTAAGGGAAGGTTGGGAACTCGTAAGAGGCACTGATTTACCACAAGAATATGCATTACCTACACACGATTCTGGTAGACATGCTGGCATAGTATATAACGAAGGATTACTCTTGGCGAAAATGCCACTTGAAACAGTCCAAGAGCGTAATCAATATTACGCAGGGAAAAGCCAACAAGCTAAAGATGCGTTAGACAATAATGTGTTTAATGAATCTAAGCGCGATGGAAGATATGTCAAGTACGATTCAAAAAGAGAATCTAATGTTACTTTTGGGAAAAAGTAACAATCATTAATAGGAGAATTTTAAATGGCTAATAAAAATAGCGCATTTGGATGTAAGCCTGTTCGTATGATGGGTGGAGCTCCCTATTCTGGCGGTCAAAGCCGATACAGAGTAGCGAGTGGAGTTACAACACCTCTTTTTCAAGGTGATTTGGTTACTCAGCTAACAGCTGGGGTTTTAGGCCGTCACGTTGCAACTGGGACCGTTCCGATTGTCGGAGTGTTTAACGGTGTTCAATACACTGATCCAACCACAGGCGAACAAGTATTTAAAAACACATATCCTGGTAGTATTACTGCCTCGGATATAATAGCCTTTATCGTGGATGATCCAAACGTAGTGTTTGAAGTTCAAGCAGATGATACCTTCCCGGTAGCAGACCTGTTTGGTAACTTTGACATTGTGGATGCTTCACCTGTAGGCGACACTAAGTCTGGAGTATCTAATATGGAATTAGACGTAACGACCGGTAACACTACCGCAACATTACCTCTGAAAGCATTAGATATTTCCCAGGATCCTAATAACTCGGATGTAGCATCCGCCAAC
>TARA_R110002074_G_scaffold146935_2_pt1 | contig 14099 bp, 8 predicted proteins | sample TARA_R110002074 | Tara Oceans TARA_R110002074 (sample SAMEA4397215) | marine metagenome | biome: Polar Biome; feature: [MIX] marine epipelagic wind mixed layer (ENVO:01000061); material: water (ENVO:00002006), including particulate matter (ENVO:01000060) such as... | depth 10-100 m
AAAAAGGCATGGGAACGTCGCTTCCTCGTCGTAACCAACCAAGCCGAACGCAAGGAACGACAGGCATGGGTGGAAGAAACCGAGCAACAGATTGAACAAATCGAACGAGATCGAAGAGCAAGGCAGTTCAAACTCGATGAACTAAGAGTCAATCAATCTAACGTCGAAGCCAAAATTGATGCGATCAACGGAACCAACCCCGCGGTCCGTCGATGGCTTGAATCCAAACGTGACTCGTTGGCGAAGCAGGTCGAGTTCTACAACAGCAGCGTCATTTCACTGGACAACGCCGAAAGAACACTTCGACGATTGACAAACCAAATCGATGGCGAACCAGGAAGGAGCATCAGCGAAATCATCGAAGACAGCTGGGACCAAACCCAACGTGTTTGGAACTACGAACTGGCCAATATCGATGACACATCGCTGACCGTCGGCAAGGTCTGCAGCAGCGTGCTGCTGCTCTTCATCGGCTTCATGCTCGCTCGCTGGTTCAGCGCACTGCTTGGGCGTCGCCTGCCCAAATGGGGCGTCGAAGAAGCAGCTGCGCACGCCATCGAATCGCTGACTTTCTACGCCCTGTTGATCACGCTCGGACTGACCGCCCTTCGCTACGCCAATGTGCCGCTGACTGTTTTCACCTTCCTCGGCGGGGCGGTGGCAATCGGTGTCGGCTTCGGCAGCCAGAACATTTTGAACAACTTCATCAGCGGCCTGATTTTGCTTGCCGAACGGCCGATCAAAGTCGGCGATCTCGTCAGCGTGGACGGAACGCTGGGCAACGTCACAACTATTGGCGCTCGAAGCACTCAAATTCGAACCGGTGAAAACCAAGACATCATTGTGCCCAACAGCAAATTTTTGGAAAACAACGTCACCAACCTGACCCGCCGCGATGATCGACTGAGAACTTCGGTGACAATTGGTGTTGCCTATGGCTCGAACCTCGACTCCGTTTTGCGTTTACTCGCCCGCGCAGCCTCAGAGCAAAGCGGAGTCCTGGATCGGCCCAAACCAATGGTTTGGTTCAACGACTTTGGCGACAACGCGCTCGTGTTCCAAGTTCACTTTTGGATCCAGGCCAAGAACGTGACCCAAATGCGAATGATTGAAACAGGCGTGCGACTGAAGATTGACTCGATGTTTCGGGAAGCCGAGATCGTCATCGCCTTCCCGCAACGCGACTTGCACATCCAGGCATCGCGTCCCATCGACCTTCGATTGGTTGGATCAAACGCCCCCAGCCAAGTCGACCTCGACTCCATCGGCGATGCCGCTTGACCGGACTGATTGCGTATCCCTACGCGTCGTCCTCTGGCAAAAACTCAGTGAACGCTGCCCAATCATGATCCCAAACGGCTTGGCACTGAACATCGTGAGTTGCATCCGAGCCCTTCAGTGACTCATGCATCGCCCCGATGTCCGCTCCCTCTTTGATGTAGAAAACCAACTCTTTCATCGCCGCGTTGGTCAACGTCAGCACGTGAATCCCTTCAGCACCCTCCGAAACCGTTTCAATGATCCGGTCTTCCAGTTCCGCCAAGGATTCATTCTCGGCAGCATCGGGAACATTGGCGTCCTTCGAATCCACCATCTGAACCGCAAAACCAAGCTTAATGCCGTAGTCCGGATGGCCAATCATTTCGCGGGCGGATTCGTTGACTCGCATGAAAAGCGGCATTCCGCCATAGTCGAGCTCGCAAACGGACCAACGCTGCTGCTTGGGATCAATCGTCATAGGTGCTCAATCATGGGCGGATAGGGCTTCGGACAACGGTCGAGAAGAACGAATTGCCCTGGACAAACACGGTCAACTCGATCGCCCCCACTACTGACATCAGGATACCGAGCGCCCCAGCGTTTTGTCGCTGACGAGCACCGTTCCAATGCCGCACAAAGCCAACATACCTTCCAAAACCAACTGTGCGACCGGCCCACGATTCCTGAGAACCTCGATTGCGGGATACAATTACGGCGGAGAAATCATCTCATCGTTGGTTCAATCCGGTGACTGCACCGGGGACAGATTCGAGTTGTGGGCCCCAACTCACGCTTACAAGCGGGGCAGCGTATCGCGGCAGTCCTCGCCCCAGAGCTTTCCCACGTCTCCTTTGTCCTCCTAGTCCGACATCATGGTTTTTCTTTCCGAACCAGCATCCCCATGAACTTTTCGAACCGCCTTTGCCTGGTTTCGGCTTTCTTTGCACTCATCAATCCATGTGCGATGACATAGCGACTGGATTGATTGAGCGTCTCGAAGAACCGCTTCGCTTCCGAGTTGCTTTCTAACGCATCGAGGAAGTCCACTGGCACTTTCATCTCACTCGCTTTGTACGCGTTCTCCCATCGACCGTCCTCTTTGGCGGAGTGCACATGCTTAAGCCCTGATTCCTGCATCCGGCCATCACGAATCAACCGCTCCGCGTGCTCTCTGTTTCTCTTTGACCAGCTGCTTCGCGGCTTTCTCGGCGTCACTCGCTGGAGATACGCCTGGTCATCGATCGACTTTTTGATCCCGTCGATCCAGCCCCAGCACAGTACTTCCACGACGATCTCGTCCCATGTCACACTGGGGATCCCTGTCTGCTTCTTAAACACCTTCACCCACAGTTCGCTTTCGCAGGCATGATTGACTGCGAGCCATTCTCCGAGTTCGGTCGGCGTCGAGAACGACATGATTCGTGCGGGATCTGGCTCAGGCATGAAACAAGTTTCGCTTCATCACAACAGCAATCAATGGGTTACCGGCACATCAAAAAACAACCTGGCAATGGCATCCGATAAAGCCGTTATCGTCACCCAGCCGGCGGAGCAGTCAAACTTACAGAAACTTCGAAGTCTGATGGCTCATCGGATCGAATGGAATCTCGATCCGCAGAATACAATGGTTCATCAACCGCCACTCTTGGCTGCGGAAGATGATTCGGCCGCAGAAACGTCGGCGGAAGCGCTCGAGCACAAGCGGGAGAAGTCGAGTATTACTACGAGAAAAACAGAAGGCGGCGTCAGCGGTAGACCGCACCGCCCTCCCTGCATGAACTCTATGGCGGGTTGTCAGTTTGATGTTGTCATCGCTCAGCAACACCCAGCCATCTCATCGACTGACGATCACGACAAGCAGGCCCCCATTGACTCTGCCTACTCGGGGCTAACCGACCGAACAGCAGGGCCTTCGACTTCATTGTCGTTGCTGCTCGAACGAGTCTTCTATCATGGGTTGTCCGCGGCCGGAGCGGCGTTGTTGCTATGAAACAATCGCCTCGTCGATTCAAAAGCACACCCATGTGGCTTCAGTCGCCCCCAGGGCCGACCCGACCAAACTGATTGGGGAACTGCGTTGCACAACCGGTGGTCAAACAATTGCACTGGACTCCCTCGCGTCAACGACGAGACTAGATTCATCCCACTATCACACCAACGTCAGCTTCCAAAGGTCATCCGATTCGACCGTTCCTGGATCCCAATCCACCAATTGATTTCGCCCGTTTGCATCGAGGTAATCACGGTAGGCAACATTGTAGAGATAGAACTCTCCATTTCCACTCTCGATAAATTGCCAATCAGTTCCGTAGGAAGATCCAAAATAGGATGTGTCGATGTCGTTGAAATCACCATCCAAATAACGGCTTGTCGCAATATTCCGAAGTTTGAACGTCCCGCTACCCGAATCAATCAACCGCCATTGGGCTGCTGTATTGTTGGATGTTGATGTCAATGCGTTGCTGCCAGAGGACGCCAAGTATGCATCAAACTCAACATTGCGCAGTTGAACGACGTTCCCGCCAACGAGAAGATCAACAGGCTCCACCGTGATATTGACAGTCGCCGATGCCAAGCCCCCGTTTCCATCTGAAACCGTATACTCGAACGAATCAAGACCACTAAAGTCGTTCAACGGGGTGTAGGCAAAACTGCCATTGGTCTGGACGACAACGCTGCCTCCCACGGGGTCGGTATTAGAAACCACAGTCAGCGCATCGAGATCTTCATCCGTATCGTTCAACAACACATTGCCGGTAATCGTTGTTCCAGAAGTCGTTGCGAAACTGTCGTCTCCGGCGATTGGTGCCGTGTTGATTGGTGGCGAGGCATACTGGAAGTAACCGTTGATGTGAAGAATCTCTCCTTGTCGATAGCCCGGCACGATCCCATCTTCTTCGAGCCATGTCCCCGTTGAATAGACATCGGGCCCCTCGGTTTCATAGGCGACTCCATCGATCTCAATTCGGTCAATTAAAAGGTTGGCATCGATCCCGTTGTCCGGATCATACACATCATTGATGAAGTTGATTCGAACGTCGCTCGGGTCAATCGCCTCTTCGGACACATAAGTCAAAGCCTTCAGATTCCGAGCGGAAAGATCACCGGACTCGGCTCCGTAGGCCGCCAAACTAAAAATGGCAACTTGCTCACCGGCGATTTCGAGCGTCAGCGATTCAGCCCCCGTGGATCCAGCAGCAAAAATCTGAAGAGTTGAAAGTGTTGTCACCGCATCGTTGGCAAGTCCAGGGGTCCCATTGATTTGGTTGCTGGCAACCCAACTAGACGCCAAACCATTGTCCAGATTTGGATCAATCAGAGACAGCGTCAAACCCGAACCATCCGGTTCACTAGGCCACGGGTCGGAATCCAAGTAGTCCACTTGATCCATCACATTTCCGTCCGCGTCGGCCAAAGTGATCAGCTCCCCGCTTCCTTTCAAACCACCTGAATACTGACCACCAATCAAAATGTCGCCAGGTGCCTGTTGCCGGAACTGAGTGAGATCATCGGTGAAGACAATTCGTTCACCAGGCAAAAGAACGGTACCAAAACCGATTGTCAGATCGATCCCATCAATCGTCCAACCGGAAAGATCGACAGACTCAGTACCCGAATTGTTAAGCAGTTCGATGAACTCCGCATCGCCATCCTGTGGATTGTAATGCAGTTCATTGATCACAATGTCATACTCACCGCTCGCTGAACCGGGCATGCGTCCCTCTCCTTCGAATGCAGCGGCACGTTGATCCAAGGCAACCACAAATTCGTTCCGCCAATAAGAATTCGAGTAAATGTCGTTGCGATTCCACTTTTCGAATTCGAGCGAAGAGTTGGTCTCCCCGATTTCTTGAACCAATTCATCAAACCTCGCAACCATCGCCACACGATTTTCTTCATTCAGATATCGGTCAGCGAGCGTTTGCACTCGTCTCCAATACATGTCTTGGAACTCGGGAACTTCCCAAATCGAATTCATCAATTCCTGATCAACCGGTTCTGGAGTCGTAAAGGCCCCTTCGGTTTCATCCCCGGACTCGACCCACAACCGATCCAAATCCCATTCGACGATTGACCAGAGCCCCGTCTCCGAATCGCGGAGCATGTAGAAGTTTTGCACCTCTTGGTCGTCGTGGCGAGTCAAGACTGACAACGCCATGTGGTTGATAACATTCGGGATGTCAACGTTTTTATACAAGTAAGATGTCTTGGCAGCAGAAGACGGGGAGATCAAGACCGAATTCAGATCTGTGAGAGATTGGTAATCGCCGTCATCAGGTGACTTCTTGTCAAAACTCGGAAAGTCTCCAAACCCACCGCCACCGGCTTTATAGAATTCATCGTCATCGCCGATTCCGTTCGCGTCACGCCAAGCCCCATCATACAGTTCCTGGAATCGAAACACGCCGTGGAAATCGCCGTTCATCTCGGCTCTCACGAAGAACGAGCTGGCGAAGGAGTCTGTTTCCGCGTTGAAAACATCCCAAGTGATATCGGGAGTCACTACCGACCAATCACCGAAATCTGCGTTGATACCGAATTCGTCGATTGGGTAGGAACCCTCGCTACCAACGTCGATCGCGTATCCCTTGGGTAACTCAAACTTGAGACTCTTCTTTGAAAAGAACTCACGCGAGTAGTCTCCACCCCGAACACGCACAGTTGCGTTATCGATGACTTGGCCATCGTAGTAAACGACCGCCTCAATCTTCGTATTGGTTAGTGCCAATTCGGTTGTCGTCAATTCATTGAATTCAGTATCGTCGACAAAGAACTGGAACAGTGGCAGATCGTTACCGGAGATGTCCGTCGGGGAGACGACCAGTCCGAAATAGTTGATGGTGTCTTCAAATGGGGCGACCGCGACATCGGATTCGATTCGGTATCGAATCAGCGTTCCGGCTTCTGCGCCGGGGAGCGTTGCCTCCCAGTTGCTACCCTGCGTGTTGGCCATTTCGACCGATTGTTCTTCGCCAAACATCACCTTGTAAACCAACGTCGCGGATGTCGCGTTTTCAATGTTGGCAGCGATGGAGAAAGCTTGGTTCGGCAAAACTTCGCCTGGAGTCACAACAATGTTTGTCACAGGATCAGGAGCATCTTCGCCGAAAACCGAATTTTCCGCCGCTGGAGTTGGATCACCTTGAGATGCCCCCCAGTTCTCAGCAACCGAGTTGTCGAGCGCCCAGTCGCGTAGCTCAAGCGAAGGACCGTTCCCATCGGGCAATGGCGTCCAAGGCGATTCGTCTAAGTAATCGACTTCGTCGAGGACAGTCACACCATCGGCAGCAATCAGCTGAATCAGCTCGCCACTGCCCGAGATCCCTCCACCGGCAAATTCAGCGATCGGAGTCACACCCCACGTCGATTCCGCGAGCGCGATCGAAGGTGCCACGATCGCGTACTCTCCAGCACCGATGACGGTGCCACTGGAGAAAGTCAAATCAAATCCCTGAAAAGAGATCCCGCCTAAATCGACCGCTTCGTCACCGGAGTTATAGAGTTCAATGAATTCAGCGTCACCATCGACAACGCCATCAGGACCGGGGTTGTAATGAATCTCATTGATCACCAATCCACTTGGATCACCCGGATCGACCGTGGTTCCGGCAAACCGGAAGTAGCCATTGGTATGCAAGAACTCTGATTCTCGAAAACCGGGAACGATTCCATCCTCTTCCTTCCACGTCCCGGTCGAATACACCTCAGGTGCTTCAGCTTCATAGATAACGCCATCAACCGTGATGTTATCCACGATCAAGTTCCTGTCGATCCCATTGGTCTCGTCATAGAGATCGTTCGTGAATGCAACTCGAATCTGACTCGCGTTCACTCCATCCAATTCGATTGTGTAGTCCTGCGAAGTGGTGGCAACGTTCTCAAATGTCGCGACGGTCGCACCATCTACTTGAACCATCATTTGCTCTTCACCTCGAGCACCAGATGCTCGGACCGTGATCGGCATGACGGACGCATAGTGTTGCCTCGTCATTTCATTGAAGACAACACTCGTCTCAATACTACCGACATTCCTTTCCAAATCCCAATCCGAGTTCAATGAATCCGCACCCGTCAAATCCGTCGACGCGGCAACGTCCGCCCCAGTAAGAACCTATCCGAAAACCTCGCCAAACCCCGCAAATCAGGGGGCAAGAGAGGGTTTTCGGATAGGTTCTAAGTTCGGCGACCCTTCGAACGAATTGTTCACCAAGTTCTCCAGCACCCGTCTTGCAACCATAGATCAGAATGTCCGCGTCGGTCGTCAAGGCATTCGCCCACCCCTGAATCATCGATTGCGAACGATTGATCGTTTCCAAATCAATTATCTGATTTCCCAGCTTGATTTTCCCAGCCTCTCCATGCGCCACGATATGGACGCTGGAAACGTTCGAACGTGTTTGCAACACCGCATCCATTTGGCTCAAGCCAGATTGGTCTGACGCGATCAAGAAGAACTCACTGCCTTGAGCAAGCCCTTTCACCAGTTGTTCAACGTCTTCTAAGCTTTCATCAATGAAAACAACCTGGCCAGAATTGACTTCCGTGCAAGACACGTCGGTCGCGACTGTTGACGAGGACGGTGCCTGAGAAGACGCGTTACTCGCCGCTGCAACTTCGGCGATCGCTTCACCGCAATCACCAGCCAACAACAATCTTTTCTCCAGAGTCGAAAGACTCCAAGATTCGACTTGGGCGGACCGACGTGCACTGTCTTTTCGCCGAGAAGATCGGAACGAACCGCGAACAAGTTGTTTGAAACGAAACATCGTTGATCTCATCTCTCGAATGTATGATTTGTGCAAATAACCGGTACGCGCACTGATTCATCAGACCACCTGTCCAAGCAGGGATTCGCGACGGTGTCTTACCCTTGACCAAACCCAGCAGTGAACACCACGCCGGCATCCTCAAACTGGGGGTCTGGTATTTCCGACAATCCTAGTCACAACGACCGTTACGAAAAAGGCGACAAATGCGCTGACTGGGAGTTTTAGGGAAGGCGAATTCCAATTGCCTTGCGAGACTGGGATGCAGCGCATTTTCGAAGCTTTCTTTCTCGATTACACGTTGCTGTTGCGGCATGAGTGCAGCTCACCTCCATCGCAAATCGCCGATGGTGATACTTGCCCTGAACTCTCGAATCGAACTTCTCGCGAGATAGGCAATCGGCAGGCAACTGGTTTCCGTCAAACAAACCTCTCCCAGACGAAGATAGACACGCAGCGCTCGAACTTGACAACGCATCAACCGTTCTCTTCAAGCAGAAAACCGATGCAACTCAATGACAAGATGAACGCGCCAGCGAGTTCGATGGAGTTCACCGAGCGGTCATACGCTTGAATTCGCGGCACAGAGTTTGCGTCCACAATTTGGCGATGGCAGTCGCGATGATGCACCTGACGTTATCCGGCACCTCAACAATTCACAGCGTCTAAGAACTCGGTGGGGTTCAATTTCCATCGGGATCAACCATCAATTCTCTGTCGCTGCATTCAATCACCCTGAGAGTTTAAAACATGAAAAACTGCCTTCTTCTTTCTTTGTTCGCATGCATCACAACCATCGGCTGCCAAAGCGAACCGACCACGATGCGAGAGCAGGCCGAGCAAGCCCAAGAGAACCTGGAGGCAGCACGAGACAAAGCAGCAGAAATTGTTGCTGAGTCCGAAGAGGAGGCTGTGGAGCGAGTTGCCGAAGCGAGGGATGAAGCTCGTGACGACATCATAGAAGCCAAGCGTGAAGCAAGCGAACTCATCGAGGATGCGAAACAGAATCTCGAATACCGTTTGGATGAACTGGCCGACGAAAAAGAAATTCTTGTTTCGCCTGATACCACCGAGCCTGCAACTAATCGGCCAGAATAAGCTGGATCACTGATTTTCTAAATGGAGCAGCCCTTCCAACCCGGCAAGGGACGAAGCAGCGTCGCAGCGATTAATAGCTTCCGCATGCTGAATTGCATCTTCCGTCGCGTTCCATCAGAGTCACACTTGCGATAGTAGAGAAAACAAAGTCTGGTTGCAGTTCAGATGGCAAAGACCCAGCGGCCATCAACTCAACACGGCCAAGCATCGTGGTTGACTTCGCAACGGGCGGCGAGCAATCCGATTGAAAAGCAAGCGAGGCTTTAGCTACGAACCGTCTTCTTCGTGTCTCGCAGTTTGGCCAAAATGCCGAATCCGCGCCAACCAAGCAGGGCAAACAAGAACACGTTCTCAAGCAAGTTTCCGGGATCAATCGCGGCAAGCATTGCCCCAGCAACCGCAGAGAAGGCGGAACCCGAGACGCGACGCCAGTTTCCTTGATGCGTCAGTCTCGCGACCAGCAACACCCTGCCTCTCAATAACTGAAGAAACGACCGGAACTCTTATCACCGAGCGTTTGTCCACGGACTAGTTGTGTCTGCGAAACTGCAGTGCTATGACACAGTTTCAAGCGGTTCGGTCGTCCGAATCCAATCGCGGTTTCTTCACAATTCAGGTGGATTGATCTCATGATGATCAAACGTGGAAAGTCACTCGCCATCAAGAACATGCTGCACGGCATCTTCCTGGTCGGTCTCGTTATCCAAGCAAATGTGATCGCTGCGCAAGAGACAGACCGAGACGGGACCGCAGCAAATGCGATCAAGAGCATCAAAAGGTTTCAATCCACGCGGCCCGTGAAGGCCGCGACCTCAGTCAACTCTCCATATCGGCGACGACGATGGTTTCAATCCACGCGGCCCGTGAAGGCCGCGACCGGATTTCATGAAGGAGCAGGCCAGTGATGCGAAGTTTCAATCCACGCGGCCCGTGAAGGCCGCGACACCGATTGGACTGCGGGCTGATCTGTGGACCAGATGAAGTTTCAATCCACGCGGCCCGTGAAGGCCGCGACCTCGAGCGTGCGGTGCAAGACTCGCTCGAACAGGTTTCAATCCACGCGGCCCGTGAAGGCCGCGACACCCGCAGCGGTCAGGAGATTTGGCCGCGGGTCCGTCAGTTTCAATCCACGCGGCCCGTGAAGGCCGCGACAACGGCGAAACCTTCCCACCGTGTCGCAAGTCATGTTTCAATCCACGCGGCCCGTGAAGGCCGCGACCTTTTGGCGGCAACAGATCCGCGTTGTCGGCCAAGTTTCAATCCACGCGGCCCGTGAAGGCCGCGACCGGGAGCCGGCCACGAGATTATCGGCTGGAACTTATGTTTCAATCCACGCGGCCCGTGAAGGCCGCGACAACCGGTCGGGACTGTCCCATGAGTCCGTTTTTAGTTTCAATCCACGCGGCCCGTGAAGGCCGCGACACCGACAGCTTCATCCGCGTGGCGATTCGCAACAGTTTCAATCCACGCGGCCCGTGAAGGCCGCGACATGGTGAAACCGGCTCCCGATCCGGTGCCGAATGCGTTTCAATCCACGCGGCCCGTGAAGGCCGCGACCGGTGTCGGTCGCCCATTGTTCCATCACGCCGGACGTTTCAATCCACGCGGCCCGTGAAGGCCGCGACGGCATAGTTGGCGAACGCGCACGTCTGAGAGGCGTTTCAATCCACGCGGCCCGTGAAGGCCGCGACTTCACCGCGAACTCGCTTGCTTGCAAACCGTTGGTGTTTCAATCCACGCGGCCCGTGAAGGCCGCGACTCGAGCATGCGGTGTCAAACAATCTGTCCAGCGTGTTTCAATCCACGCGGCCCGTGAAGGCCGCGACGAGATCGTGGGCTATTTCTGTGATCAAGCAGCTGAGTTTCAATCCACGCGGCCCGTGAAGGCCGCGACGTGAGGGCGGGGTTATCAGCGAACACACCGCTGGTTTCAATCCACGCGGCCCGTGAAGGCCGCGACATGCGGGGAAATCCTGTGGTGCAACCGAGCGTTTGTTTCAATCCACGCGGCCCGTGAAGGCCGCGACGTTGAACCAGTGGACGGTCATTTCGTCCTCTACAAGTTTCAATCCACGCGGCCCGTGAAGGCCGCGACCTGGACACCGACAACAGCCGTTTTAGTGGCGGAGCGTTTCAATCCACGCGGCCCGTGAAGGCCGCGACAGTTGGCCCGTGGCAGCCATTCACCCAATGCCGTGTTTCAATCCACGCGGCCCGTGAAGGCCGCGACACACCGGACACATCGACGCAACACCGTATGAATCGTTTCAATCCACGCGGCCCGTGAAGGCCGCGACTCTCGTCGCAGCAAGTCCTTGGTTCTTCTTGGCCAGTTTCAATCCACGCGGCCCGTGAAGGCCGCGACTCCCAGATACGGCAAAAAAGCCTGGGACTCCTCGTTTCAATCCACGCGGCCCGTGAAGGCCGCGACTTCATTCCGCCAGCTCCATTTCCGCGTCGTCGCGTTTCAATCCACGCGGCCCGTGAAGGCCGCGACCTGTCGCTGCTACTGTCTCGGGATGCGTGCAGTGTTTCAATCCACGCGGCCCGTGAAGGCCGCGACCTCAATTTCTTTGGTTTCGTCGCATCTGCTGCAACGTTTCAATCCACGCGGCCCGTGAAGGCCGCGACCAGTGTCCACAGGTAGCTGTCACAATAAGGCCAAGGTTTCAATCCACGCGGCCCGTGAAGGCCGCGACTCACCTTGGGGCGAACCGGCTGATCAATGACCAGGGTTTCAATCCACGCGGCCCGTGAAGGCCGCGACCCCACTACGCTGGATCATCTGCCACGCGAATGATGTGTTTCAATCCACGCGGCCCGTGAAGGCCGCGACTCCCCTTCGCCAGCGCGGCACTCTGCACGATGACCGGTTTCAATCCACGCGGCCCGTGAAGGCCGCGACTGCCTGGCCCGACCTTGATCGTCCTCGCGAAAGTGTTTCAATCCACGCGGCCCGTGAAGGCCGCGACAACGCAGACGTTGTCCTGCCGAACAAATCGAATGTTTCAATCCACGCGGCCCGTGAAGGCCGCGACTGGTCAACAACTTATGGATGCAACCAGCGTATTGAGTTTCAATCCACGCGGCCCGTGAAGGCCGCGACCCGCATCCACACCGCCCGCGGCTTCCAACGACGATGTTTCAATCCACGCGGCCCGTGAAGGCCGCGACCAGCAACTGATCGTGACTTTCGCCCGAAAGATGGTTTCAATCCACGCGGCCCGTGAAGGCCGCGACTTGAACTTCCGGTCGCCCAACCATTCCCGCATTCCGGGTTTCAATCCACGCGGCCCGTGAAGGCCGCGACTGTCTGCGGGTTCATGTTGCTCCCACTCAGCAATGTTTCAATCCACGCGGCCCGTGAAGGCCGCGACACTGGTGGCAACTGATGCACGTCGCCGACCAGCAGTTTCAATCCACGCGGCCCGTGAAGGCCGCGACTGGAATCAAAAAACACTGAGTCCATTGATGGGTTGTTTCAATCCACGCGGCCCGTGAAGGCCGCGACATTTGACTAATCGCGGGACGAATACCGCGATGTGGGTTTCAATCCACGCGGCCCGTGAAGGCCGCGACTCCGCCAGTTCGAGCCAAATGGTCGAGACTCTCACGTTTCAATCCACGCGGCCCGTGAAGGCCGCGACCTGCATGGCGTTGAGACTCTCGGCTATTCGACCGTTGTTTCAATCCACGCGGCCCGTGAAGGCCGCGACACCACCGTTCGAAGCGGCGAAGTCACCATCGCCGGTTTCAATCCACGCGGCCCGTGAAGGCCGCGACTTGGTTGCTGGTAAAGCTTTCACTTTGGTCACTGTTTCAATCCACGCGGCCCGTGAAGGCCGCGACGGCGGCCCATGTGGCTTGGATTGCACGATACGTCAAGTTTCAATCCACGCGGCCCGTGAAGGCCGCGACCGATCGCGGTGTGCTGGACTCTGGCGTTGATCGCGTTTCAATCCACGCGGCCCGTGAAGGCCGCGACACAACATTCGTTATTTGTATGGCCCAACTGGTGCGGTTTCAATCCACGCGGCCCGTGAAGGCCGCGACCTTCGTTATTTCATAGCGTGGTCCGCCACGCGGGGTTTCAATCCACGCGGCCCGTGAAGGCCGCGACATTGAGTGCCTTTCACCCTTGACCCTGACGCACCACTGTTTCAATCCACGCGGCCCGTGAAGGCCGCGACCATTGTGCTCAATCAGTGTGCCACAAGCATTGACCGGTTTCAATCCACGCGGCCCGTGAAGGCCGCGACTCCATTGCCGCCGACTGGTGACCTGTCGGATTACGTTTCAATCCACGCGGCCCGTGAAGGCCGCGACCACGGTTGCGACGACATGGGCCAAGGTGGACACGTTTCAATCCACGCGGCCCGTGAAGGCCGCGACGGTGTACTCGCATGATGTTCGCCGATCACCAAATGTTTCAATCCACGCGGCCCGTGAAGGCCGCGACTGCAAGCCGCCCAGACAAGTCAAGCGGATCAACTGTTTCAATCCACGCGGCCCGTGAAGGCCGCGACAAATCCAGTCGCAGGTCAATGATACCGGTCAAGTGTTTCAATCCACGCGGCCCGTGAAGGCCGCGACCACGGGCCGGTGGGTTTGATCATGGCGGCGTCAAGTTTCAATCCACGCGGCCCGTGAAGGCCGCGACCCGCGGCTGAGTTCGGCATGAACCCCGTGGCGAGTTTCAATCCACGCGGCCCGTGAAGGCCGCGACCCGGTCAAATCTTCGGATTGTCGACAACGCTCAGTTTCAATCCACGCGGCCCGTGAAGGCCGCGACAACGATGGGGCGACAAAGTACCATTTACCGAATGGGTTTCAATCCACGCGGCCCGTGAAGGCCGCGACGTGGCGATGCTCCCGACTTCGCGAAGGTTCAGTGGGTTTCAATCCACGCGGCCCGTGAAGGCCGCGACTGTGACGGTTGCTAATCGCATCCATCGTTGCCATGGAGCCTATCGT
>TARA_R110002074_G_scaffold152555_3_pt1 | contig 14094 bp, 11 predicted proteins | sample TARA_R110002074 | Tara Oceans TARA_R110002074 (sample SAMEA4397215) | marine metagenome | biome: Polar Biome; feature: [MIX] marine epipelagic wind mixed layer (ENVO:01000061); material: water (ENVO:00002006), including particulate matter (ENVO:01000060) such as... | depth 10-100 m
AAACACAATGTACATGTTGTAAGTTCTATGCCGCATTGGACACGTGGAAAAACAGATAAGCAGCGTGGTGATGGGGTTTTCGATAAATCGATAAAAGCACTTCAAGAATTAAACGCCGTTGGTTACGGTTTACCCGATAGCAACTTAAAACTTGATTTAGTTTACAACCCAACAGGAGCCTTTTTACCCAGTGATCAAGCTGCTATGGAAAAAGATTTCAAAAAAGCCTTAAAGGACGATTTTGGTATACAATTTCACAATTTATTTGCCATTACTAATCTACCAATATCGCGCTTTTTAGATTACTTAATCGCTTCTGAAAACTACGAATATTATATGTATTCTTTAGTTGAATCATATAATCCCTCTGCTGTTGCAAACGTCATGTGCACAAATACACTTTCTGTAAGTTGGGATGGTTATTTATTTGATTGCGATTTTAATCAAATGTTAGAATTACCTGTAAACAGTGAAGTAAAACATATTTCAGAATACAACGAAGATTTGTTGGAAGGACGGAATATTGTCATTTCGCAGCATTGCTACGGTTGTACCGCAGGAGCAGGAAGCAGTTGCCAAGGAAGTGTTGCGTAACAAAAAAGCCCCTTTAATTCCCCAAAGAGGAAAACTCAACGTATGAAAAATTTTATCTTTTACATATTTACTTTAGTTTCAACTATTGGATTCACTCAAGAATCTATTTCAGAATTACTAAAAAAACACAATTCCGAAAGCATGCCTTATATCTCAGTGCAAGAATTGGCAATGCCAAAAACCAAAGCTGTTTTATTAGATTCTAGGGAAGAAAAAGAGTTTAAAACCAGTCATCTAAAAAATGCCATTTGGGTGGGCTATGATTTTTTTAATTTAGATTCAGTTCAATCTAAATTAAAAAATAAAAACTCAAAAATAGTAGTGTATTGCTCTTTAGGGATTCGCTCTGAAGATATTGCTGAAAAACTTAAAAAAGCAGGATACACAAACGTTTATAATTTATATGGTGGTATTTTTGAGTGGAAAAACAATGATTTAGAAGTATTAAATTCACATGAAAAACCAACAGATTCCATTCATACATTTTCTAAAGCATGGAGTAAATGGTTAAAGAAAGGCATAAAAGTATATGAGTAAAGCATTAGTTATCGTTTTTGTAAAAAACATAAAACTAGGTAAGGTAAAAACCCGCCTTGCAAAAACCATTGGTAATCAGGGCGCATCCGAGGTTTATAACGAACTTGTACAAGTTACCGAAAAAGCCACAGAAAATCTTTCAGTAGATAAACGTATTTATTTTTCTGACGCTGTAGTTGAGACTATATGGAAGAATGACTATAAAACAGTACAACATGGAGTCGATTTAGGCGAACGCATGAAAAACGCATTCAAAAAAGGCTTTGAAGATGGTTATGAACATATTGTTTTAATCGGTTCAGACTTGCCAGATATAACAGCAAACCATATCAACCAAGGACTAGAAGCTTTAAAACAAAATCAAATGACTTTTGGTCCAGCAGAAGATGGTGGATACTATTTAATAGGACTATCAAAAATGCACCATTTTGTTTTTGATAACAAGCCATGGAGTGAAACTAATTTATTAGAAGAAACGCTAAGTGAATTAAAAGAAAACGGTGTCACATTTACTACATTAGATATTTTAAATGACATTGATACTTATGAAGATTTAATAGCTTCAAAATTTTATCAATCTAATATAGAATTACAAGAAAAAATCAAACAACTATATGATTAAACGAATGTTTATAAATTAAATTATTATTATTTCAATAATTTAATTTTAAATAAGAGAACGAAGTGGTTACACAGGTTCTCAATTTTTTAAACATTTTTTTTATTTTAAAAAATTTAAACATGCTGAAAATTATAGAAGAAACCGTTGATTATTTAAAAGATAAAGGCTTTGATAATCCAGAAATTGGTATTATTCTAGGCACAGGCTTAGGGCAGCTCATCAATGACGTAGAAATAATAAAAGAGGTTAGCTACAACCATATTCCTAATTTCCCGACGGCAACAGTAGAGTTTCATAAAGGTAAACTTATTTATGGCAACATGGCTGGTAAAAAAGTAATCGTGATGCAAGGGCGTTTTCATCTTTATGAAGGTTATTCGTTGCAAGATGTTACTTATCCTGTTCGCGTCATGGAAAAATTAGGCATCCATACCCTATTGGTTTCTAACGCTTCTGGAGCCATCAACCTGAACTTTAAAAAAGGGGAATTAATGCTGATTGAAGACCACATTAATCTTCAAGGCAGTTCGCCACTCGCTTTCAAAGGTGTTGGGAAATTGGGTGAACGATTTACAGATATGAGCGCGCCTTATGATGCCAAGATTAACGAGACTTTCAAAACTATTGCTAAAGCAAACAACATCACTTTACACGAGGGCGTTTACGCGAGTGTTGCGGGCCCACAATTAGAAACTAGAGCAGAATACCGCATGTTAAAAATAATGAGGGCTGATGCCGTAGGGATGAGTACTGTACCTGAAATTATTGTTGCCAATCATTTAAAATTAAAAGTTGCAGCTGTGTCAGTTTTAACAGATGAATGCGACCCAGAAAACCTAGCCCCTGTTGATATAGGTGAAATTATTGCTATGGCTGGAAAAGCAGAACCTGATATGGTGACTTTATTTAAAGAACTTATAAAAACAATTTAATAAGTTAGCAGTAAGCAGTTAGCAGTATTCAGTCACATTGATACTGCCAACTGAAGACTGCATACTGAAGACTGCATACTGAATACTGAATACTAAAATTATGAGCTATTTCGGAACCACACACGACGTTTACAAAGAAGCAGCCTTAACACCAGATATCGGCTTATGCTGTACTACAAATCCTATTTGGGAATTACCTGGTTTAAAAATTCCGAAAATCATGCAAGAAATGAATTACGGATGTGGATCAACGGTGCATGCTCGTGATTTAACAAATAGCCCAAGAATGCTTTATGTAGGTGTTGGCGGTGGCATGGAATTATTACAATTCTCATATTTTAATCGTCAAAAAGGTGGTGTTATAGGCATTGATGTAGTTGATGAAATGCTTGAAGCTTCTAGAAAAAATTTCGAAGAAGCAGAAGCGCAAAATGATTGGTTTAAAAGTGAATTTATAGACCTCAAAAAAGGAGATGCTATGAATTTGCCTGTTGAAGATAACAGTATTGATGTTGCTGCCCAAAATTGCCTTTTTAATATTTTTAAGGCCGATGATTTAAAGAAAGCAATCGAAGAAATGCATCGTGTTTTAAAACCTCATGGTCGTTTGGTAATGAGTGATCCTACTTGCGAACAACCTATGAATGATACGTTGCGTAATGACGAACGTTTACGTGCTTTATGCTTAAGCGGAAGCCTGCCAATTTCAGAATATGTTAAAGCACTAACAGATGCTGGTTTTGGAACCATTGAAATTCGCGCTCGTAAACCGTACCGAATTTTAGACCCTAAAAACTACCCAACAGATGAGTTAATTTACATAGAATCCATTGAAGTTGCCGCCATTAAAGACCCAATGCCAGATGACGGCCCTTGTATTTTTACAGGAAAAGCAGCTATTTATTATGGTTCAGAAGATTATTTTGACGATAACAAAGGACATGTTTTAGTTAAAAACCAACCCTTAGCAATTTGCGATAAAACTGCTGGAGCATTACAAGCATTAAATAGAGACGATATTTACTTTTCAGAATCTACTTTTCATTATGATGGTGGGGGTTGTTGTTAATTTGCCAGACCCTTCAGGTTTTAAAAACCTGAAGGGTCTGTTTACAATAAATAATGCAAAAATATATAGACATCATAAAAAATCCCTATTCTGAGTATTGAAATCACCTAAAATACTATTGCTGAATTTTTAAATGACATTGAATTTTCTATGACTAATCTTCAATTATATGATTTACCAAAACCTGTAAGGTTTGGCATAAATTACGGACTAAGTTTCAAATGAAAAACGTACACTTATTCACGCTCCTTATTTTAATAGCATCTTGTTCTAGCACAAAACGCATTTCTGAAACAACTTCAACAGAGCCTCTTAAAACTGTAAAAACTACGGATTCTATAAGTGAGAACGTTAAACCTATTGAAGAAACTATTCCAGAACCAATAATAGTTACTGAAAAAAGTGAACCTGCAGAATCAGATCCTGAAATTAAAAATGGAATATCCAAATCGTTCAATCATGATTCATGGACGAAATTACTTCAAAAACATGTATCGAATCATGGAAGCGTAAATTATAACGGATTCAAATCAGATAGAAAAATATTATTAAACTACATAACAAGTTTAAGCGAAAATATGCCAAATGAATCATGGACAAAAGAGGATAAATTAGCGTATTGGATTAATACATACAATACCTTAACTGTCGATTTAATTTTACGTCATTATCCTATAGAAAGCATTAAAGATATAAAAAAACCTTGGGACCAACGCTATTGGAAATTTGGAAACAAATGGTATAGTTTAAGCGAAATTGAACACCAAATTCTTCGAAAAATGGATGAACCCAGAATTCATTTTGCTATTGTTTGCGCTTCGTATTCTTGTCCAAAATTACAAAATGTAGCCTTTACAGCTTCAAAATTAGAGTCTCAACTTACCAAGGCTACCAAATCATTTTTAAGTGATTCTAAACGAAATAGTATATCAGAAAATAATTTAGAATTATCCAAGATTTTTCAATGGTTTTCTAAAGATTTCAATCAAAATGGGAGTTTAATAGATTTTTTAAATCTATATTCAAATCTGAAAATTTCAGAAAAAGCTAAAACAAGTTTTAAAGATTACGATTGGACTTTGAATGAATAACCATATATGATGAATCATCAAATTTCAATTATCATTCCTGTTTTAAATGAAGAAACTTGTATAGGCAAACTATTAGAGCATTTACTAGCCAATTCTTCTGCTAAAAACATTTCTGAAATTATAGTTGTTGATGGCGGGAGTTTTGATAACACAAGACACATTGCTCAAGCATTTTCCAATTTTACCTGCATTAATAATAAAGAAGCCTTTAACTATATAGACAATACCCTTTTAGAAGATGAATCGGTTTCATCTGAAGGAATAAAGACGCCTATCAATCTTTTAGATTCAGAAAAAGGGCGAGCTAAACAAATGAATTTAGGCGTTAAATCTACAACAGGAGATATCCTTTATTTTTTACACGCAGATTCTCTTCCTCCTAAATATTTTGATAAACTAATCATCAAAGAAGTAAAAAAAGGAAATCAAGCGGGTTGTTTTAGAATGCAGTTTGACAGCCAGCATTGGTGGTTACGTTTAGCAAGTTGGCTCACCAAATTTAGATGGCGCGCTTGCCGTGGCGGAGACCAAAGTCAGTTTATAACTAAAACGCTTTTTAATGATATTGATGGCTTTGACGAAAACTACAGTATTTACGAAGACAATATTTTGATTAACGAATTATATGCCAGAAACCAATTTGTTGTTATTAATGAAAAACTTAAGACTTCGGCTAGAATGTACAGAAAACATGGCGTTTGGAAACTACAATATTTATACTGGTCTATTTATGTAAAAAAATGGTTAGGAGCAGATTATGATGCCTTGTATGATTATTATAAAAAGAATATTCGTTAAAACTTACTTATTCCTTCCGTTTTCATCTGGATATAAAGTTGGTAAATTATCACTTTGAAAAACGTCTTTAGTATTTACATCAACACCTGACAATTTCCCTGTAAAGGCGGCACCTGTATCTATATTCCAGACGTTTATTGCATGCATTGGTACATCACAATTAAAGTTAATGGTTGGAGTATGTCCAATATAAATTTCTTTGTAGTGTTTTAGTCTATTAGGATAAATTGCCGAATCTTTTTCAATTCGTTTGTCCATAGTTAAAGCCATTTCCCAAAGGGTTCTATCAAAATAGAATGTGGTTTCAAAAACCTCTTTTGTAACACCATGCATGGATGTGAATCCTGCATGAAGAAACAATCTATTTTCATCATCAATAAAATACGAAGGCATTTTTTCAAAGAATTCTAAATGCTGTTTTTTATCATCTTCAGAAAAGCGATCATAACTCTCTATAGTTTCCTTACCGCCATGCATATACCAAGTAGGATTAACATCACTACTCCTCAACCATGCTTCACACCAAACATCATGATTTCCTTTAATAAAAACACATTTTATGTTTTCAGAAAGTTCAATTAAAAACTGAATAACCTGAGCAGATTCACTCCAACCGTCCACATAATCTCCAACAAAAATTAAAGTATCTTCATCCGTAACTTTTATTTTATTTAAAACTTGAAGCAAAGCTTTTAATCCGCCATGAATATCTCCTATTGCTAAAACGCGCATATTTAATTTGGTTTTAGGCAAAACTAATAGATTCCTTTAAAAATACAACTTAGTAATATTAATTTAGTTTAAAAAAAGTTAAATAGAATGCAATTACTAATGAATTTAAATTGAAAGGAACACTAAGTTTTGAATGAATTTAGTTACTTTTAGTTAAAATTTATCTAAAGCCACTAAAAAGCCATCACATTGAAAATTAAAAAAGTACTTGTAGCAAATCGAGGCGAAATCGCCATCAGAATTTTTAGAGCATGCACAGAAATCAATATTAAAACCATTGGTATTTATACGTTTGAGGATAGATATTCATTACATAGATACAAAGCCGATGAATCTTATCAAATAGGTGAAGACAATGAACCTTTAAAACCTTATTTGAATATTGATGCTTTAATACAAGTTGCCATTGAAAACGGTGCTGATGCCATTCATCCTGGTTATGGGTTTTTATCTGAAAACGCAGATTTTGCTCAAGCCTGTCATGATAATGGCATTATTTTTATTGGTCCAAAAGTATCGGTTTTAAAATCTTTAGGTGATAAAATTACGGCTAAACAAGTAGCAGTAGCTAATGATATTCCCATTATTAGAAGTAATAAAAATCCATTAACAGACATTACCGTAGCGCTTTCCGAAGCCAAAAAAATTGGTTATCCTGTTATGCTTAAAGCAGCTTCTGGAGGTGGTGGTCGTGGTATGCGCGTCATAAGAAAGGCAGATGAATTAAAAAAAGCGTTCAGCGAAAGTAAGCGTGAAGCATTAAATGCTTTTGGTGATGATACCGTTTTTTTAGAAAAGTTTGTAGAAAACCCCAAACATATAGAAATTCAAATTGTTGCTGATAGTCATGGCAACATCGTTCATTTATTTGAAAGAGATTGCTCTGTTCAAAGACGTTATCAAAAAGTAATAGAGTTTGCACCGTCTTTTGGTTTAAAGGAAAAAACAAAGCAAGATTTATACAACTATGCTATTAAAATATGTAAAGCTGTAAACTATAACAATATTGGCACTGTTGAGTTTTTAGTAGATGATGACGATTCTATCTATTTCATTGAAGTAAACCCAAGAGTTCAAGTAGAACATACCGTTACAGAAGTTATTACCAATATAGATTTGATAAAAGCCCAATTATTTATTGCTGGTGGCTATAAACTTTCGGACGAACAAATAAAAATACCAAATCAAGAATCTATAAAAGTAAACGGTTACGCGCTGCAATGCCGCATTACCACAGAAGACCCTCAAAATGATTTTAAACCAGATTACGGAACAGTTTCCGCATACAGAAGTGCTTCAGGATTTGGGATTAGATTAGACGCCGGCAGCATCTATCAAGGTGCAAAAATTTCACCATTTTTTGATTCTATGTTAGTTAAAGTAACGGCAAATAGCAGAACACTTGATGGTGCAAGCAGAAAAATACGTCGTGCATTAGCAGAGTTTAGAATCCGTGGCGTAAAAACAAATATGCTTTTTCTTGATAATATATTAAAACACGACACTTTTAGGCAAGGTAAAGTCACAGTAAATTTCATTAAAGCTAATCCTGATTTATTCATTTTTAAAGCCCCTAGAAATAGAGCTACAAAATTAATTACTTATTTGGGCGATGTTATTATAAACGGAAATCCAGATGTAAAAAAGATAGATGATTCTAAAAAGTTTGTTCAACCCAAAGTCCCGAAATTTGATGCTAGCACTAAATTTCCTGAAGGCACCAAAGACCTACTAACTAAATTAGGTCCAGAAAAATTCTCACAATGGTTAATGAATGAAAAGAAAGTTCATTTTACTGATACCACTTTGCGAGATGCACATCAAAGTTTACTTGCCACGCGTATGCGTACTTTTGATATGCTAAAAGTCGCTGAAGGATATGCCAAAAACCACCCAGATATTTTTAGTATGGAAGTTTGGGGTGGTGCTACTTTTGATGTTTGCCTTAGGTTTCTTCAAGAAAATCCTTGGGAAAGACTAAAATTGTTAAGAAAAGCAATGCCCAATCTATTAATGCAGATGCTTATTAGAGGCTCAAATGGCGTAGGTTACAAAGCCTACTCAGATAATTTAATAGGTGAGTTCGTTGAACAATCTTGGGAAAACGGCGTTGATGTGTTTAGAATTTTTGATTCCCTCAACTGGATGAAATCTCTTGGCCCTTGCATAGAGCATGTGAGAACCCGAACTGGAGGTTTAGCAGAAGGATCGATATGCTACACTAACGATATTTTAAATCCAGAAAACACTAAATATAATTTAAAATACTATATCAATCTAGCTAAAGAAATTGAAGGCGCCGGCGCACATATTTTAGGCGTAAAAGATATGGCTGGTTTATTAAAACCTTATGCGGCTTACGAACTTATTTCAGCATTAAAATCTGAACTTAAAATCCCCATACATCTTCATACTCACGACACCTCATCTATTCAATCTGCAACGTATATAAAAGCTATTGAAGCTGGTGTGGATGTGGTTGATGTAGCCCTTGGAGGCTTATCTGGTTTAACCTCTCAACCCAATTTTAATTCGGTTGTAGAAATGATGAAATTTCAAGATAGAGCAAGCACCATTAATATTGATTCTCTAAATGAATACTCTAATTATTGGGAAGCCGTTAGAGCATTCTATTATCCTTTTGAATCAGGCTTAAAAGCAGGTTCTGGGGAAGTTTTTAAACATGAAATCCCTGGTGGACAATATTCAAATTTAAAACCCCAAGCCCAGGCTTTAGGATTGGAAGACCGTTTTCATGAAATCACTAAAATGTACGGTGAAGTCAATACACTTTTTGGAGATATCATTAAAGTAACTCCAAGTTCAAAAGTAGTTGGTGATATGGCGCAATATTTAGTTAGTAATAACCTCTCCATACAGGATGTTATTGAAAAAGGAGACACCATTTCTTTTCCTCAATCTGTGGTAGATATGTTTAAAGGTGACCTAGGACAACCCGTTGGTGGTTTCCCTAAAAAACTTCAAAAGCTTGTTTTAAAAGACCAAAAACCTTACACCGACAGGCCAAATGCGCATATGCTACCCATAGAAATTGACAAAGAATATGAAGCCTTCAAAAAAATATTTGAGCATGATTTAGGCAGAAAAATTGATTATACAGATTTTCTATCGTATCAACTTTACCCTAAAGTGTTTACTGATGCTTTTAACAAGCATTTGAAGTATGACAACCTCATGAATTTACCAACTAAGAATTTCTTCTTTGGTATGGACGTAGGCGAAGAAATAATAGTAGAATTAGATAAAGGAAAAAGGTTGCTTATCACTTTAGAATCTGTTGGAAAAGCAAATGATGATGGGATAGTTACTGTATATTTTAAAGTAAACGGACAAGGTAGAAGTGTGGATATTAAAGACACTTCGATTAAAGTAGACAAGGTTGAAAACGTAAAAGCAGACAAAGCTGATGACAAACAAATTGGCGCGCCATTGCAAGGTATGTTATCTACTATTTTAGTAAAAAAAGGAGAAAAAGTAGCTAAAAACCAACCTCTTTTTATCATCGAAGCTATGAAAATGGAAACAACGATAACCTCAACTACTGATGCCGCTGTAAAGAAAATTGTTTTAAAAACAGGGTTTATGGTGAATTCTGAAGATTTAGTTATTGTTTTGGAGTAAAGAAGCTTTAAAAATATTGCCCTATCCCAAAAACGAAACCTTTGGTGGCATTTTCAGAGATTCCATAACCGTAATCAATCCTAAAAATAGCGTTATATATTTTTTTATGAATAAAACGAAGCCCTAAACCTGGGTACACTTTAACGTTATCAGATTTACTGAAATCACCAATATCCCCACCTGGATTTCGCCATGTTCCTGCATCAACAAAAGCATTCCCTTGAAGCACAAACCATCCTTTCTCATAAAGTGTATGACGGTACTCCGTATTTAAAACTATCACACCTGTACCTCTATCAATGGTATTACCAACACCTCGAACATTCAAATTATTATCTACTGAAAAAGGTGCAAAAGGAGTTTCATCATTTGTAGAAAGACCTAAACGTAACCTATTAGCCCAATTTCCTTTTTCACCCACTCGTTTAAATAGGAAAAAATCATTCCAACCTATAAAAAAATCGGGTAACATATCATTTGTAGAAGTAACATATTGAATATTAAACTGACTTTTAAACCCTGAAACATATTGATAAAAATAATCTAGTTCATTAAACTCATAAATGCCTTTTAGCAACCATTTATGAACATTTAACTCTTGCGGAACATTAGGATTAGTTGCCCCTGATTTATATTCATAATCTTCAACAAAATAGTTTAAACCCAATTCTAATCTGTTTTTAAAATTTAATTCATACAAGCCTAAAATCTCAAAAGATTTATTATTGTATTTGTAGTTAGAGGTTGTATTGTCGAAAAACACCGGCTCCTGAGTAGTTAAATCCTGATGATTTACTGCTAATCCCAATTTATTAGAAAACAAATAAGGCGCTCGAAAATTTAAAGCATAACTATTGTAAATATCCTTTTGATAAAATCCTCCAAAGGTGATATTTCTTCCAAGCAGATTGAACTCATAAAGCCCTAGTCTGTATGCAAACTCGTCATCATTAGTCGTATAAATATTTGCAGAGGGGATGAGTGTGAAATTTTCTTCTATGTTATAAAACACATTATACAGATTATCTTCAGATGGAAACACTTGATAGTATGCGTGTGATACGGACGGCAATCGTTTTAATCTTAAAATATCTTGTTCTATACGCGTTGAATCCAAAACACTCCCGGATTTAATAGTAGAAATACTTTTTACAAATGATGCTCTTAATTTTTTATTTCCTTGAATTTTTAAATCGTGCACCATAGCTTCTTGAGCATAAACACAAGAAGTGATAAAACCAAATAATAGAAAGAATAGTATTAGTTTTTTCATTCAGCAATAAACGGTTTTTCAATCACCCAATTTACCCAATTATCCAGACTTACATCCATTACCGTGAAATTATAATTTTCACTCAAAACTAAATTAGGAGGTGTTTTGGTTGTAACATTTAAAACCACATTATTTGTGTTGTAATATTGAAACTGATTTTCATAAGTATAGGTTCCTGATAATAAATTATCGCTTTCATCTGAAACCACTTGAAAATAAATGGCATTGTCACCAAAGGGATTATCTTCCCACATAAAATTTGGCATTCCAGATTGAGATTGATTTATTGTTACATCATCATTCCAAACCGTGGGTTTAGAGATTTGTTTTAAACGTATTGGATTAGACATTTTTATTTCACCATCTAACTCAAAAGTTATAATAATCCATTTTTCATCATCAGCGCTTTGAGTAAACTTCCCTAAATACCCGTTAAAAAAAGGCTCCTCGCGTATTGAATTTCTAGTATAATTTGTAAAATCATTTTCATCTACTTGAGCATTATTTGTTTCGTAAAATCTTATATCTGATGCTTGCGACTCTAGGTAATAAAATGCGAGCACTTCTCCAGTATCTTTATCACTTGCAGCACAAGCAATAACAGCACCCATTTCAAAAACTCGACCTTGTGTATAAGTTGCTAAGGTTTGCAAAACATCATCATTATCTTCAGAACAAGACAACAGCGCAGCAAAACATAGCGTTATATACTTTATTTTATTCATTAGTAGTTTTATACTGTTTACGCAATAAGGCTTCAGCAGGTTTGTTTTGAGGTGTAAACATAAAATTTTCCTTACCTCCTACTTTATCGTGTTTATGGAACCATTTCCAGATAAATCCGCCAGCAAACCATTCTTCTTCCCAAAAGGTTTCAAATAGTGCTTGCGTTGTATTAGTTTGAGCCTCAAGATTTACTTGATTCATGCTTCTATCACTTATCCAAGGTGTTTTTCCTGAATAATCAACACTTCTATAGCCATACTCAGTAAACAAAACAGGTTTATCGTGTTTTTGAGACATTTTGTAAATCACTTGCTTATGTGTTTTCCAACCTTTTAAAGATTCTTCAACTGTTGGTGTTTTACTATCACTTACAGGGAAATAAGCATCTACACCTATATAATCTAAATCACCCCAAAAAGGTGTGCGCTTAAACTCATCCCAATTTGCGGCATAAGTTAGTTTCCCTTTGTACTTAACTCTTATTTTTTTGATTAAAGTCATCCAATAATCTGGTCTATTTTCTATAAATTTTTCTAACTCTGTACCAATACAAAATAATTCAGCTTTAACGGTATTTGCTAAATCAACATATTCTAAAATAAATTTTGAATAGGAGTCTTCTAAAATTTTCCAGTTGGCTTCATTCTTCATTTCTATAAACCCTGTAAACTCACCATGCCAAACCCAAATTTGAGGCTTAATCATAATCTTAATTTTCTTCTTTCGTAACTCGCCGATATATTGTTTAGCCCCAGCCTTAGTTTCACCAAACCATTGTCTGTCTGTATTATGGGTTATCTCTGGGTGTTCTATGTTTTTTATAAATCCGAATGGCATAATGGCTGCATAATTTGCATTAACATTTACAACAGGATTAATATGACTCTCATTTACAGCGTCTCTTGAAGCAACAAAACTCACTCCATTAATTTTACTGGACTGAGTTTTACAGGACTGTATACTTAAAATTGACAATAAAATTAGGAGTTTAAATGGTTTCATAATACAGGTTTAAACCTCTAATTTACTAATAAAAATTTCATCAATCATAAAATTAATTATACTATATATAGAAATTCATCATCAATTAAACTTCTATATAACCACTGAGATTTTTATTGAGATTCCCGTTTTCACGGAAAAGACAAATTCAACGGAAACCTTTACCGAGGAGTATATCTTCTTTCATTAAAACAAGGCTCTTAAGCCAATGTTAAAAGATTGTCCTATACCTGAATTTGTACCTCTTACAAAACTGCTATAAAGTACTTCTAAATTTAATGTTTGTGTTAATTGATACTTTCCGCCAAAACCTAATGCTGTGAAATCTTGGTCAAAATCACCAAAACGCTGTAGATGCTGAATAAAACCTAAAATAGTAGATTTATCACTTGGAAAGTAACTCATGAATACACCTGGCGCCAACACAAATGTTTTATTAGCAAAACTATTGTCATCCCCAAAATTATATTCTGCATTTAACTCTGTAAATAATTGCCAATCTCCACTAGGAAATGTATAATCATAAAAGAATCTATTTTGAAATGTATAAGCCGTTTGATCTAAAAACACTCCATTCTCGCTTTCATTATCAATTAAAGGAATATGAATTGCGGTTTGGACAGTAAAGTTACTTACATTTTTAAGCGGATTAAATTTAATAACTGGAGCAATAGAAGTTAATCCAGAACGCGCTGTTCCGATTTCGCCATCAAAAGAAAACACATCCAATGCATTTCTATCTCCAATAACATTAGATCTAATTTCTGCTAATAAACCAACATTAATATTACTGTTTTTAGAAACTCCAGTAAAGATATCAATGCTTGATGTAAAATAAGTTTCTCTATCTAAGTCTTTCGCAATATCACCATTACTATCAGCACTTTTTGTTTGCGTGAAAAGATTATTAAACCATTTAATATCCCACTGCCCTTTCTTTAAAAGTTTTGATGGTGTGTAGGTTTGAACATTACTTTTTTGAGTTACTTCTGAATCTTCTTGTGAAAACCCATTAAACGAGATGATTGTAAATACTAATATGGTTATTATTTTTTTCATTGGTGTTAGTTTTTTTT
>TARA_R110002074_G_scaffold382814_2_pt1 | contig 14086 bp, 15 predicted proteins | sample TARA_R110002074 | Tara Oceans TARA_R110002074 (sample SAMEA4397215) | marine metagenome | biome: Polar Biome; feature: [MIX] marine epipelagic wind mixed layer (ENVO:01000061); material: water (ENVO:00002006), including particulate matter (ENVO:01000060) such as... | depth 10-100 m
GGTGGGTTTCTTGGGCATGTTGTCTCAGTGCGTTGGAGCCGGAGCGCCTACTATAGCAGGGAGCGCGAACTCGGGGCACGCCTTGCAACGCTGGGTGTGCTTTGTCGCCGTGTGGCGGGTGGAGTTAGTGAGTGACGAGAGACTGCATGAGTGGAATCACCACCGCGAGGGTGATGATGCTCAGCAAAACCGTGTGGCCGGACAGGCTTTCTTCCACACCCGATAGTCGATCCTCGACTCGATCCAGGCGTCCGTCGACTTGCTCGAAACGACGGTTAACCTGTTCGAAACGATTGTCAATCTGATCAAAGCGCTGATCCACCTGCTGGAACCTCTGATCAACATACGCCATAGTCAGATCAAAGTGCTCTTTGGTCACCAGTGACTCAACCTGTTGCGTCACCATAAGCGTCATGCCTCTGGCTATTGCCTCCGCCTGCTGGCGGGACAGTCCCGTAGATTCAAGATTACGGGAATAGGTTAGCACATCGAATACTGGTTGCGGCATGGCTGGCACTTCCGCCGGAATCACTTTGGCGCACCATTATGCAACGCGAGTTCGGTCGGGCAAATATCAAATGCGCCCATTTTCCGGTGCTTGCCAGTTCGTGACCACCTAGCGGAGCAACTTCTCCTCTGTGAGGGGCGGCCTCAGCCACGAACGTGCTGTTCGTGCGCCAGAAACCACTCGTAGGTTTGGCAGAGGCCCTCAGTAAGCGTAATACTGGCCTCCCAGCCCAGAGCAGCCAGCTTCGACACATCCAGTAATTTGCGCGGCGCACCATCGGGCTTGCTGCTGTCGAACACCAGGCGGCCGCTAAAACCGGTAACGCTAGCGATGGCCTCCGCCAGTTCCCGAATCGAACAGTCCACCCCGGTGCCCACATTGATGTGGCTCAGCATCGGTTCGGTGTGTTGCCGGTACACCGTCTCCGGGAGGTCCATCACATGGACGCTGGCGGCGGCCATGTCGTCCACGTGCAGGAACTCCCGCATCGGTGTGCCGCTGCCCCAGATGCCCACCTGCTCCGCGCCGGCCTGAACCGCCTCGTGGAATCGTCGCAGCAGGGCCGGAATAGCATGACTGTTGTTAGGATGATAGTTGTCGCCGGGACCGTACAGGTTCGTGGGCATGACTGATCGGTAGTCGCGGCCGTACTGGCGGTTGTAGCTCTCGCAGAGCTTGATGCCGGCGATCTTGGCGATAGCGTAGGGTTCGTTGGTGGGCTCAAGCGCACCGGTGAGCAAGGCGTCTTCGCGCATCGGCTGGGGCGCCATTCTGGGGTAGATGCACGAGGAGCCAAGGAACAACAGCTTCTGCACACCGGCCCGATGCGCGGCATGAATCACGTTGGCCTCTATCAGCAGGTTCTCGTACAGGAAGTTGGCGGGGTAGCTGCTGTTGGCGTGAATGCCACCCACTTTTGCCGCCGCCAGATAAACATGGTCGACGCTGCGTTCGGCGAAAAAGGTCTCTACCTCCGCCTGACGGGTCAGATCCAGTTCCGCGTGGGAAGCGGTAACCAGGCTGCAGTCAGGGCGGCCCTCCAACTGCCGGCACAGGGCGGCGCCCACCATGCCGGTATGACCGGCAACATAAATGTGCTGTGTACCCATCAGTTCTCCACCGTCACCGGGGAGTCGTGCCCATGCTGGCGAAGGAAGGCATGCCTTTGCGCTTCCTTCAGATCCTCCGCAACCATCTCCGCACACATCTCTTGCGCGGTGATCTCAGGCTCCCAGCCCAGCACTTCCCGCGCTCGACTGGCGTCACCCTTCAGGCTGGCGACCTCCGCCGGGCGGAAGTAGCGCCCATCCACGCGCACAATGGTATCGCCAATCGACAGGGCGGGGGCTTGGTCGCCTTCAATACCATCCACGATGCCCACTTCATCCAAGCCCTGGCCTTCAAAGCGCAGCTGCAGTCCCAGCTCGGCAGCGCTCCAGCGGACGAATTCGCGTACGGAATACTGTTTGCCGGTGGCAATCACGAAGTCCTCGGCGTGGTCCTGCTGGAGCATAAGCCACTGCATGCGCACGTAGTCCCTGGCGTGGCCCCAGTCACGGAGCGAGTCCATATTGCCCATGTACAGGCAGTCCTCCAGCCCCTGGGCAATATTGGCCAGGCCGCGGGTGATCTTGCGGGTGACGAAGGTTTCCCCGCGGCGAGGTGACTCGTGGTTGAACAGGATACCGTTGCAGGCGTACATGCCGTAGGCTTCGCGGTAGTTCACCGTGATCCAGTAGGCGTAGAGCTTGGCGACGGCATAGGGCGAGCGGGGATAGAAGGGTGTGGTCTCGCGCTGGGGGGTTTCCTGTACCAGGCCATAGAGCTCGGAGGTCGACGCCTGGTAGAAGCGCGTCTTCCGCTCCAGGCCCAGCAGCCGAATGGCTTCCAGAATGCGCAAAGTGCCCATGGCATCCACATCGGCGGTATACTCCGGCGACTCGAAACTGACTGCCACATGGCTCTGGGCGCCCAGGTTGTAGACCTCATCCGGCTTCACCTGCTGGATGATGCGGGTAAGGCTGGAGGAGTCAGTCAGGTCACCGTAGTGGAGAATGAAGCGCTGGTTGTCGACGTGGGGATCCTGATAGATATGATCCACCCGCTGGGTATTGAACAACGAGGCCCGGCGCTTGATGCCGTGGACCTCGTAGCCCTGGTCCAGCAGGAACTCGGCCAGGTAGGAGCCGTCCTGGCCGGTGACGCCGGTGATGAGTGCTTTGCGGTGCATAGGTAGCTCTATATTGGGCCCTGCTCAGATTGCATCCTACACGGGCCCCGGCAGATGGCGAAATAGTGGAAAATGCCAATATGCTGCCAGCTATCGTGGGGTGGGGAAAATGGTCTGTGATAGACTCCGGGCGAGTTGGGCGAAAATAACAGCGCTCAAACCTGATTCAGTGAAACGGCAGGGCAGCAACTTGCAGAGCGGCAAAGCAGATGAATCCGACGCTGTCTGATTATCAATGAGCCTTATCCCCCGTGTGATCCACCGCCGTATCGCGCATCGCCCGAATCTGGTCAAGATCGTCGATAACATCGGCTGGCTATTCTTCGACAAGATACTGCGCATGGGCGTGGGCCTGTTCGTGGGGGTGTGGATTGCGCGCTACCTTGGCCCGGAGCAGTTTGGGCTGCTGAATTTTGCTCTGGCGTTTACCGGCCTGTTCGGTGCCATTGCCACGCTTGGCCTGCAGGGTATTGTGGTGCGCGATATTGTCCGGGACCCGGATGGCGCCAGGCTCACTCTCGGGACAGCGGCGCTGCTGCAACTTATCGGTGGGCTGGTGTCATACCTGCTCATCCTCGGCGCCATTGCCTACCTGCGCCCGGATGATGCTCTGGCACGCAGCATCGTCGCTATTCTCGGTTCGATGATGTTGTTCAAGGCCAGCGAGATCGCGGTGTATTGGTTTGAATCGCAGGTGAAGTCCAAGTACGTTGTTTGGGTGCAGAACAGTGTTTTTCTCCTTTTTGCCACGATCAAGGTATTCATGATCCTGCAGCAAGCACCGCTAACTGCTTTTGTATGGGCGATACTTGCCGAGACCGCAGTGGTCGCACTATTCCTGCTTGTCGTCCTGGGGCTGCGCGGCCCCGCACTTACAAGCCTGAGAGCCAGCTCGGCGCGCGCTATAACCCTATTACATGATAGTTGGCCGCTGGTAATTTCAGCGATTGCGATCACTGTGTATATGAAAATTGATCAGATTATGCTCGGGCAGATGATCGGCAATGATGCAGTGGGAATCTATAGCGCGGCAGTACGTATCAGTGAGGTCTGGTACTTCATCCCGGTGGCGATTGTTGCGTCAGTGTTTCCGACGATCCTGGAAGCAAAGAAGCGCGATGAGGCGGAGTACTACGCACGTTTGCAGAATCTTTACGATGTTATGATTGTTATCAGCGTGGCAGTAGCGTTGCCTATGACCTTTCTGGCGAGGCCACTCGTTGGCTTGCTGTTTGGACAAGCTTATCTTGCCTCTGGAACTATTCTAGCGATACACATCTGGGCGGCGGTATTTGTTTTTCTCGGCGTGGCGAGTGGCAAATGGTTTCTGGCGGAAAACCGACAGGTACTGAGCATGCAAAGAGCGGCTTTAGGCGCTGTTGCAAATGTTGGCCTGAATCTTTCGTTGATCCCGCTTTACGGGACTGTTGGTGCGGCAATTGCTACGGTAATTTCGCAAGCAATTGCTGCTTGGTTAGTTGACCCGTTGCAGGTAATTACCCGCCCTATGTTTTTTATGAAGCTGAATGCCATGAATCTATTGCGAATTTCGACATCATTGCTATTCAAGAGCTAGAACGAAATGTTGAAAAAAATCGTCTATGTTTGCGCTATTTTTTCTGCAATGAATAATTGCTCAAAATCCAACAAGCTCCTGTTCCGACTACCACTGAGCGGCTTGGCGATGTTGGCATATTTCGGTTGCGATCTATTTGTCAGCGCACTGGAAACAAGGTTGCCTGCAGAGGGCGAGTGCCGTGATGCGATTTAGCACTGAGAAATACTCTACCCCCGTATTACTGATGACATTCAATCGGCCCGAGAAGACAAAGAATGTTTTACTACAAATAAGAGAAGCCAAGCCAGCTAAGCTTTATATTTCTTCTGATGGTCCTCGAGTTGACGTTCCTAGCGATGCAGCTCTAGTGCGGCGTGTGCGAGAATTGATTCAGCTAATAGACTGGGACTGTGATGTGAAAACCTTATTTCGTGATTCTAATCGTGGCGGTCCTCTTGCCTGTTCAGAAGCAATCAGCTGGTTTTTCTCGCAGGAGTCTGAAGGGATCATACTTGAAGACGACACCCTACCCAACCCGAGCTTCTTTGAGTTTTGTAGTCAGTTGCTTCACCGGTATCGGAATGATCCGTCTATTTGGGTGATATCCGGCAACAGTTTCACATCTGGTCGTGCGTGGGGGGATGGCAGCTACTATCTGACAAAATACCCACTATTATGGGGCTGGGCGACATGGCGTCGAGCTTGGAGTCGTTTTGATCTGGAGCTAGAATTCTGGCCCACGATGAGGGTATCAAGGAACTGGAAGTTGTTACATCAAAATTACGCTGAGCGCCTCTATTGGAGTCGAATCTTTAATCATGCATACCGGAAAGAATCAGTACACTGGGACTATTCATGGATGGCTACGATTTGGTTTTATGGTGGGCTCTCAATTACACCCAACTTTAACTTAGTGTCAAATATAGGTTTTGGGGAAGGTGCAAGCAATTGTTTAGATGCAGATAGTGAGCTGTCCAATTGCCCTAGCTATGAATTTTCTAGCTTAGATCATCCGCGGGCTCTACGTTTAATCAATGCGGCCGATAGGGCCACATTTGAGGAAAGATTTCTTGGCTTTTCTTTGTATAACTGGAGGTCATTTTTTTATCTTTCAAAATACTTTCTCAGAGAGTACATGAAAGATCTAAAGCGAAGATTTCGCGCTAGTACTTAAATTCACTCCCATAACGTGGATACTTATCGATGGCATTTTCATGTTCTTGAATTATCTTAGAACGCTCTTGTTAAAATTGGGTGTTTCGATAGAGCGCGCGACAAGTGAGGCTCAGTTGAGAGCAATAGCGGAACTCTATTGGCCTATAAAGCCTAGTGGCATAGACCTGGTGCGGATTGGAGGCGATGCCGATGGAGGATATGTGGTTCCGAACTGTTTTGATGATATTCGTGAGTGCTATTCTCCTGGTGTGGATTCGATCTCTGAGTTTGAAATTCATCTCACTAGATTTGGAATTAGCAGTCACTTGATCGATTGTAGTGTTGATCAGCCTCCTGGAGAGTTTTGTTTCGGCTCATTTACAAAAAAGTTTCTAGGGCCGGTGACCCAAGGTAGCTTCATAACAATGGAAGACTGGATAAAAAAAGTTCAGTTAATTGATTCTTCGGACGCTATTCTGCAGATGGACATAGAGGGTGCCGAATACGCTTCCATCTTGAGCTGCCCAGAAGATTTATTGTCAGCTTTTAGGATTATCGTGATCGAGTTGCACGGTCTTGAGGCGCTTTCAAATCGATGGTTTTCCCGCATATTTAATGATTTTTCGAACAAGCTAATGAAGAATCATAAGGTAGTGCATCTACACCCGAATAACTTCTCCAGCCAAGTCTCAATCAGAGGTTTCTACGTAAACCCCCTGCTCGAGGTGACGCTTCTTAGAAATGATTATATTGGTGATTCAGAGCCAAGTTATGTCACATCATTCCCGGGTCCATTAGATTTTAGAAACCTTGCAAATCGCAAAGATGTTAAGTTGTCGCCAGATTGGTATTGTTCAAATTAGGGTGCTCATGGGGCAGAAATATTACTTTAGCTCAGTTTTCGAACGTATGCATGATCTGTGTGGCGACTTTCACAATACCTTATGGTTAGGGAGCCTCTGAACAACGTATGATTTCAGTCGCACAGAGTTCAAGATGGTGATTTTTGGACATAATTTTCGCAGTTTCGGGGTTCTACTCGCCTCGCTGGAGGGTAATTCCCGTGCAGCGGGCGCACTTACCTTATGTTGCCAGGTACGGCCTCGCTCGCAGCAGGTTGGTGAAGGCCGCGAGCACTATCAATCGGTTGTAATTTTTCTGCAGCCCCCGATAGCGAGCTTTGCTATAGCCGAAGATTCGCTTGATGGTGAGAAACGGATGCTTGACTTTGGCCCGGATACTGGCTTTCAATCTCTCAACCCCATGCAGCAGACTGTTCTCGGTGAGCTGGGCGCGGCGTCCGAGACGCATGGCGACCTCCCAGTCGATCGGGTGGTCCTTGTATTCTTCGCGCTTCTCAGTGCCTGTAGATCCTGCGTCTCCCCAGACAGTTTTCTCGTCACCGTGCAGCAACTGATCCGCCACGGTAATGTCACTGACATTGGCCGGAGTCGTCGCCACACTATGCATCAGGCCAAAGGACCCATCGACACCGATGTGCATCTTCATCCCAAAGTACCATTTGTTTCCCTTGTTGGTTTGATGTATCTCGAGATCACGTGGATTGTCTTGGTTTTTGGTGGAGCTCGGCGCGACAATAATGGTGGCATACACGATGGTCCCCTACTTGAGCACGAGCCCCTCCGCAGCCAGGTTTCGATTGACGGTGTCGAAGATGGCCTGGCCCACGCCGCGCTTCTCGAGAAAATGCCGGACGCTCAAAATGGTGGTTTCGTCAGGGATACGCTCCGAGAGCCGCAGGCCAGCAAAGCGGCGCATGGATTCCAGCTTATAGAGTGCGTCTTCCATGGCAGGTGCACGGAGGTTGTAAAACAACTGCAGACAATGCACCCGCAGCATGCTCGGGAGCGGGTAAGGCGGGCGACCATTCTCAGTCCTGGGATAATGCTTGCGGAGCTTCTTCTCCAGTTTGGTCCAGAGAATAAGCTTGTCCATGCGTTCCGGAAAGATATCACGCCGGTTTTTGCGCTTCTTGTTGGCAAATTCGGCTTCGGTGGAAATCATCTGGGTCATACTGACATTCTGTTGTTGGGGCATTGCCTCTTATCGCAAAATTCCAGAATTATTCAGAATATCCTTAGAGCACTTGGCTCATGCAGGGATATAATCGAGTTTTGAGTTTTGAGTTTTGAGTTTTGAGTTGCGGTTGTTTACAAGAAGGACATCAAAGCTGAGCGTCATTTGTGAGCGATTTGGCCTGACAATAATTATCAGAAACGAGTGCTTGCCTATGCTATGTTTTTCGCTCGTAGGCTAAGCTTGGGATTGTGCCACAATTTCTGTGGTTTGGCACCAAAGGTGAAGATATGAAAGTGATGGTTCTCGGTGGAGATGGGTTTTGTGGCTGGCCTTCCTGTTTGCACCTCAGTGCTGCTGGTCATGAAGTGATGGTGGTTGATAATTTATCCAGGCGAAATATTGATAATGAATTGGAGATCTCGAGTTTAACTCCCATAAAGCCTATGGGTGAAAGACTCGCTGCTTGGCGGGAGCTTAGTGGAAATGTCATTGAGTTCGTCAATATTGATGTGGCAGAGAATTATCACCGGTTGTTGACATTATTCCAATCATGGGGGCCGGACGTTGTCGTGCACTTTGCTGAACAGAGAGCCGCACCGTATTCGATGAAGTCTAGCTTTCACAAGCGGTACACTGTATCAAATAATCTTTTGGCTACCCATAATTTGCTTGCTGCCATTGTCGAATCTGGGCTCGATATTCATGTGGTGCATTTGGGAACGATGGGTGTCTACGGTTATGGTACGGCCGGAATGAAAATTCCTGAGGGTTACTTGAAAGTCAAGGTCGAGACTGACGAGGGAATTAGCGTAGAGCAAGAAATTTTGTATCCTGCTAATCCCGGTAGCATATACCACATGACCAAAACTCAGGATCAGCTCATGTTTGCATACTATAATAAGAACGATAGAATTCGAGTTACGGACCTACATCAAGGAATTGTATGGGGAACGCAGACAGAAGAGACGACTCTTAGTGAGGTTTTGATCAATCGATTTGACTACGATGGCGATTACGGTACGGTATTAAATCGATTTTTGGTGCAGGCTGCAGTTGGGCATCCACTTACTGTCCATGGCTCGGGGAGACAGACTAGAGCATTCATCAACATACAGGACACCGTTAGATGTATTCAAATGGCAATAGAAAACCCGCCTGCGGTGGGTGAGCGTGTAAAAATATATAACCAGATGACGGAGACCCATAGAATCTGTGAGCTTGCAGAAATGGTGGCGAATCTAACTGGCGCTGAAATTGTATCCATCGAGAATCCCAGAAACGAAAGTGATGAGAATGATCTTCACGTTTCAAATGAACAATTTATAGGGCATGGACTCGAACCCATTACCTTGCACCAGGGGTTGATCAGCGAGGTTGTGGAAATATCTAGGAAGTATTCCGATAGATGTGATCAGTCAAAAATACCATGTTTGTCATATTGGAATAAGGAAAGGGTTTTAGCTGCTAAGGATACTCTGAATAAGTCTGGAATTTTACGATAAGAGGCCGTGCCCCAACAACAGTATGTCAGTATGACCCAGACGACTTTCGCCGAAGCCGAATTTTCCAACAAAAAGAGAGAAACCCGGCATGAGGTTGACCATTTTTGCCAAGAGTATCATTGCATTCGATGTCCTGCAGAGGTAACTTTTTTTCGTTTTCTGGATGAGCATGTGTCAGTGTACTCATTTAGACTTATCCGAGTCGATAAGTGTCACTAGAGATTACGATGAAATTCTGCATTGTCACCCCCTGTCTCAACGCGGAGCAATATATTGAGCGCACAATGCGTTCTGTCATCATGCAGACGGCGCTCTCGGAGAGCCGTACCAGTAGTGCTTTGGAGTACATAATATGCGATGGAGGGTCGACAGACACTACTTTGGCATTAGCTAAACGCATCGCACTTGATTGTTCGGCTATGGAAGATAGAGTTTCCATACGAATATATTCTGGGGCAGATTCGGGGATGTATGACGCATTGGCCAAAGGATTTAGGCGTGCTGGAGAAGCGGATGTCTATGCATACATAAATGCCGGTGACGTTTATTCATTGCAGGCATTCGAAATACTTGAGCAGGTTTTTAGGATTGACGGGGTTGATTTTGTTACTGGATTCGATGTTGTTTACAATGAGGCTGGGCATATGGTGTCTTGTCGACTACCGTATGGCTATGACCGCAGGATGATCGACGTGGGCCTTTACGGTGGGTTACTTCCGCACATTCAGCAGGAATCCACTTTCTGGACAATGTCTTTGCATGAGAAAATCGATTTCGATAGATTTGTCCAATTCAAGTTGGCTGGCGATGCCTATCTTTGGAAAACATTCAGCCAGCACGCTAGGCTCTATGTAGTAACCGCCTGGTTGGCAGGGTTCACCGTCCATGCAGGCCAGCTGAGTGAGGTTAGGGCCAAGGAGTACCGGGCTGAACACCTCTCTATGTGTCGTCCTCGAAACCTATGGGATTTTATGCTGGGGGGGTGGGCGGTTATATTGAATTACCTTCCTGATGGCATTAAGAGGTATATGAGCCCACATTTGATAGTTTATGACCATGCAGAGGGAGGGTATAGAATCGGTCGTACCCCAATAGGATAGCCCCAGGGTCAGCCCCGGATTTCGGTAAGTAGAAGGGCGGAATATTGATATTTTTATTTTCGGATATATCGTTTTGAGGTATTTCCGAACTCGACGGGTTTTTTCTTGTTTCGTCTGGATGCCAAATGAAAAACCCGCGTTGCAATTGGCACCAGGAAACACAGAAGCTTCAGCCAGTATCCGTGCGATTCATGGAACAGCGTCGCTTTGTCCCTTTCGAATTGTACATCTTCGTATGTTGAACTCAGCCCTCCACTGTCATTGTAAAGAGCCACGTCCAGATCCACATATTGGAAGGGTAGTCTGGAAAACAGTCGAATATTGTGCGCCCAGTCCGACTTTATCGGATAATCAAGCGAGTACGGTTCCTTCTTTAGAATCTGGCTTGGAATGAACATGCTTTGATGACAGATGTTCCTGAAAGCCAGTTTGAAAAGTGAAAAGGGGCCGTCATAGCGTTTTCCGCTGCTTGCATATCGTACGTTTGCATAATATATGCAGCCTGTGTCTATCAGTTGGCCTGGCATGGCACTGAAGTCGGGAAGAAGGCGATCATCCGAGCCAAGGAAATACACCCAGTCGGTGTCAGTATTTTTGATAGCCTTGTTCATTGCATCATAGACGCCATGGTCCTGCTCCGATACTATTTTTACTCCTTTCGTGTTGAGGTTCTGTGCATACGCCATGGTGCCGTCTGTAGACCCGCCATCCTGAATGAGTACACAGACTTCGTTTCCTAGCGACCTGCCAAGTACACGCTGAATACTATCCATGCATGTTGGGAGGAGTTCGATCGAGTTAAAGGTCGGGATGATGATCGTCAGCCTAGGGGCGCAATTCGGGCTCATGTCTGAATTATTTTTCAAGTGAGGGCCACCCATGCTGCCGCAGCATACTCAATTTTCTGGGAAAGACGGTGAATGTTCGCACGTAGTTTCGTGGTTTTAAGCAGCTTATCCTTTGGGCTGAATTTCGGTAGTGTGCAAGCACTTTCCTGTTGTGCCACAACGATGTGAGCACATTGAGGTAGATTTCGCGAAAGAGTCGAGGTTCCTTTGTCACCACACTCAGGATGAAGCCCTCGATCAGTATGAGTAGTATGTGTATTACCAGCAATGGCCACATGAGGATGGTTGGTGTCATAACAAGCAATATGTAGGTCTTGTTGCGTTCACTCAATCTTCGGCGCCGGTAGCTGGAGGAGACCTTGTTTCCGCTCACCCTGTTGCCACCAAAGCTATGCCCTTGCCTGTGTCTGTACCCACTTTCGGACGTCACTTGGACAGGCCCGCCACCAAGACGAACTGCACAACACAGGTAAAGATCCTCCCCAATAGACTCAAACCACTCCGGGAACCCCCCTAGTTTGTCCCAGAGCTCTCGCTCAATCCACAAACACGCGCCAATCACCATAGCCACATCCCTGCTTTCCGGGTCCAGATTGGGTACGGGGTTGTAGAATGGATCCAGCAGGCAGCCGCGGTCTACCAGTTCTCCGCTTTCCCAGTCGTACTGCGGCAGGGTGAGGATACCCGGCGGGTCCTGCTGCGCCGCTGCCGCTGCCAGGGTGGCCAGGGCATCGGGAAAGAGAGCGGCATCGTTGTTGATCAGTAATACATACCTGCCCCGCGCATGGGCGACCATTCGGTTATTGGCTACGCAAAACCCCGCATTCTCCTTGCCAACCAGGAGTTCTACCTGGGGATAGCGTTTCCGCAGAAACGCCACTGAGTCATCCGGGGAGGCATCGTCGTGGACGATGATCTCGACATCGAAATCACAGGCCTGCGCCAGCACGGAGTCCAGGCAGGCAGCGATTAGCTCCGGTCCCGTGTAGTGGGCTATACAGACAGATACCAGAGGCGCCTCAGGCCTATTCAGTGCTGGAAAGTGTTCAACCACAGCCATGTCCGTTTGAGTCCTTCTGCGAGTGGCACTGCCGGCTGCCAGCGAAGTGCCTGGCGTGCGCAGTCCGCGCTGATGGTCACTCGGCTGGCGTCTACCGCCCGACTTTCCACATGTTCGCGCTGCAATGTTTGCCCGCTGGCCATCTCGGCCAGGGAGAACAGCTTGTTGAGACTGACGCTCTCGCCGCTGGCGGCATTCAGTGTGTGCACGTTGCGAGCAGCTGGCTGTTCCAGCGCGGTCAGTGCGAGGTCTACAAGATCATCGATATAGAGGTAGTCGCGCACAGCGGAGCCGTCGCCCCACACGGTCAGCGTCTCGCCTCGCCTGATACAGCCCAGGGCGGTTGGCACAATTCCGAAGCCGGCCCTTTCCCCTTGGCCAGGGCCGTATACGTTTGATGGCCTGATGATAGTGGCGCTGCCATCAAACTGCCGTGCCCAGGCGCCGATGAAATGCTCCGCGGCGACTTTGGCAGCGCCGTGGTAGGACCGTGGTTGCGGCAGGTCGGTTTCACGGCAGGCGACAGGGGAATCTGCGTTGTAAAGTGCCCCGGCTGATGAAAAGTACACCAAAGGTATGGTCGGCTGCGTTTGCAGCGCTTCCAGGGTGGCGACCAGTGGTGCCAAGTTGCCGCCCAGTTCCGCCGTTGGATTGCCGGCGGAGCTACCGGGCGTGCTTGACGCTGCCAGATAAACCACAGCATCCACGCCAGTCAGCAAGCGGGTCAGCTCGGAGGCGGTTTGGCAATCGCTGGCAACATGCTCTTCGTCCGTCATGTTTGGGTTGTGCCCGCTGCGCGAGACGGCCCTGACCCGAGCGCCTTTGCTGATCAGCGCCCGGCAAAGCGATCTGCCGATAAAGCCGCCGGCGCCAATAACAAGCACCCGCTCAGTCACGGTCGCTCACCAGTAGTTCGTTGTACAGCTTCAGGTAGCGTCCGGCGCAGTCATCCCAGGTGCCGACGGCTTGCTTAACCCAGGTGCATGCGTTGCTACCACACTGCAAATTCAACGAACTGTCCTCCAGTGCTTCGACACTCGCGCGATAGCTGGTTGGATCCCGGCACAGCGCGCCGGTATTTCCCGGTTGCACAAGGCTGGCGTGGGCTGGCATATCGGAGGCGATAATAGGCAAGCCGGCCGCCATGGCCTCCAGCATAACTTGTGGGCGTCCTTCTGCGTGTTTGCTCAGTGTCACCAGGCCATGTGCTTTTGGGAACCAGTCCATGGCCAGCTGCTCTGGGGTGGCAGGGCCGTGATAATGCACCCAGCTTGGCAAAGCGATTTGTTCCTGCATAGGGCCGAGTAGATGCAGTTGGCGCGACTGTCCGTTGAATAGCGGTTCCGACCAATCGAGTAGCGGCCCCAGCTTATCCCGAGTCAGGCGCGTGACCGCCAGCCATACCGGTTGCTCTGGCGCCATTTTTCGTTCGATGGCATACCAAACGGGGTCGATGCCAAAGGGAACCGGTTGAACGTGCGCAACGTCACCAAATGTACGCTCTAGAATGGGCTGCATCCACTCGGCATTGGGGCAGATGGCAACCTTGCGATCCCGCATCACGCGCCGCAGCAGCGGCTTTATCAGGGGTAGTTTGAGCAGCTTCAGATCCGTACCCAACACGGTAACCAACACGGGCTTGCCGTCCCTCGGTAGCGGCAGCGCGGTTTGCAGCCAGTTCAGGTGATACAGTTCCGCCGTGGTTTCCCTGCGATACGCGGCGTGCAGCGAACGCAGCAGCTTCAAAGGTGCCAACAACGCGCTTGGCCGCAAGCTGCGCATAATGTGCGCAATGCCACCCGCGGCCATCAGGTCGCTGAGCGTGCGTTCCTCTGCGGGTGTCGGCACGTAGCGCACGTTATCGGGTAGCGGCCCCGGTGGCGCCCAAACCGAAAGTTCTATGTCGGAGCGGCGAGCAAGCGCATCGACCATATGCCGAATGAATACGCCCCGCCAGTCCTCGCGGTCGGCGGGGTACGATGTTGCTGCACAGAGAACCCGCATCGGGCGCACGCGTCAGGTGGCCTTGCTGTTCACGCGATCACCCCACCACCGGCACAGCACCCGCCCGAACTTCGGCCCGCA
>TARA_R110002074_G_scaffold61420_5_pt1 | contig 14071 bp, 19 predicted proteins | sample TARA_R110002074 | Tara Oceans TARA_R110002074 (sample SAMEA4397215) | marine metagenome | biome: Polar Biome; feature: [MIX] marine epipelagic wind mixed layer (ENVO:01000061); material: water (ENVO:00002006), including particulate matter (ENVO:01000060) such as... | depth 10-100 m
AGAAGATCGAGAAGGCTTTCAACGCACTCGTTTACAACGAGAGTGGTAGTACGCTACTCAAAGATATTTTCGAGGGTACTGGACACGCAAAAGGCAAAGGTATCCGCTCGGAACACCTAAAGATACTTTCAAGCATTTTTGATATTACCGGCAACTCAAGTCACAAGGTGGGCTCATCAGCAGATCAGTTTAGAAAACTGTACCTAGATATTGACACCCTATATCCGGCCAGAAAATATGGCGACGCCCCCGTAGCCAACCGTGTTGCCGTCCTTATTGCGGGGCATGGCCAGGCAACGAAAGCCCGCCTGGAGTGGGTCGGCCTCGGAATTGCGGTTGACGCCAAGACGGCGACCGACTTCAAACGCTGGATTATGGGTGAGTCGTTGGACGATGTTGCGGACCTCCAGAAGGTGCGGCAAGCGTTTCGGACGCAGGGGTACGACCCCAATTTCATGCAGGCGGCTGATCTTGAGGGACTCAACTTCTTCGTCCCAAAAGCCGCGAGGCAGAAGTTGTCTCTGGCTTTGAAGCAAGCGACGGACCCCGAACTGAAAGCGTTTAGCGGCGATATGCTGGAGTCTATCGGAAAGGGTATCCGAGAAGGGGCAACGTCAAGCCAACTTGCAATGGCTTGGACGGCTCGGTATCTCAAAACTCGAATGGTTCGCGGTCATTTCCTATTGAAGGGTCGATACTTCTGGATGAACACAATGGACCACTTCAATCAGATGAGTCAGATTGTGGGGTTCCGACCAGCGTTTATCTCAACGATGCGCATTCTTCCGCAAACATGGGCGAATAACCCCGTAGGCCAGGCAGTTTTGTTTGCGGCGCAGAAGGCTGGGAAGGATCAAGCTGGCGAGGCTTTCCGCATGGTGATGCAGAAGGCCGGAGATAAGGGTGCTGATTGGGCCGCAACTCTGACTCGAGCTTCCAAGTGGCGGGGCGATGTCAACGCTTTACTTGATGGGCGTCCAGGGTTCCTTGTCGTTGATGGTATTCCGCACGCCTACACAGATCTTCGGCGTATTGGCGTTGAGGAGGGGATGTCAGCGTCATTTGATACTGCCGAATTAGGTACTAAGATTCGTGCCGCAGGCACGATGTTTTTAGAGAAGTCGGCGGAGCGTCGTGGCTTGATGCGTATTCCTGGCGCACCGTCAACACGAGAGTGGGTCAAGCTTGCAGAGGATATGGCTGAAGGTTGGAGTGAGCGAGAGCGCTACGGGGCTATGATGACGCTGGTAGAGATGGGCGTCGGGCCTCGCAAGGCAGCACGCTTGGTTATCGATGGGCTGTACGACTATGCCGGGTCAATGTCGAAGGCTGACAGACATTTCCTGGTCACTATTGTCTTCCCGTTTTGGGCATTCCAAAAGAACGCGAACCGGCAACTTATTGACGTTATCTTTAGTCCTCGTGGCGCGTATCGATTGGGCGTCTTGAATCGTGCGTATACAAAAGGTGCAGATCTCGCGAGCGAGTTGCTCTATGAGGGTATCGTTGACCCTCTTGGCATAAATGCTGATGGTATGGATGACACACAGAGGGAGGCTTACGAGTCTTTGAAGGCGGCCTTGTCGAGAGACTTAGGGGGTATTCCGCTATCGCGACTTCCGGCACCATATAAACGTCAACTCAGGATGGCGTTGACGGGTCGAGACGTAATCTACGAAGATGGCATGATCTATAATATCGATGACTTTGGCCTGAAGATGCGTGAAGACTTTGGTAAGCAGATGCGTGACGCCTACCCCGGCCTCGGGGGTGAGCTTGAGAAACGGTATGTTGAGAAGCCATCACGGTCATCGATAGCGCGATATGCCCAGAATCGTACTTCTGTGATGGTCCCTAACGTGATGAATGAACAGAATAAAATATTCTACGAGATGATGGATCGGCAAAATCCAAACCGAACGTTTACTTCTTACGTGCTTCCTGAGCAGAGTTATATTGCCTCCGCCAACTTCGTTAGTCTTGTGACCTTATCGTCGTTCGCCTTGATCGATAAGATAAAGAATGTTGGCCCCGAGGAATGGTTCGGCGGCGCGGATGACGGAGCGGATTTATTTTCGGTACGTTATCCGATCAATGAGATACTTCAAGCAGAGCGCTCGTTGCTGGTACCTGATCTTCTGCCGTTAGTGGATCTCAATCAAGACGCTATACCGTACCAAGTTGCCCCGATTTTAGCGAAGAAACTCGACGAGTGGGGGATTCCGGTTCTTGTTGTGAACCCAAAGGAAGATCCTCTGAACCTAAAGTTAACGTATATTGAGTCGATGAAGAAACTCGAATCTGGTGAGATTACGGCACAACCAGACGATCCATATTTGAACGGCGCAACCCTTGAGCCCACTATGCGGTACTACATCGACGGCGGTGTCGGTGCGCTCATATTTAAACACTCTATCGCTGATGAGTTAAACGGTGTCTTGAAGAAGTGGGCGGAAACGCCCCACGAAGCGGTATCAGGACTTGACGGCGATCTTCGAAAGTTAGCGCGAACGTGGGGACTAATTGATATCTACGAATTTAGTCCTGATAGAACTGCGAAAGGTGAGGCTTGGGAGGCAGAAAAAGAAACTGGTGGACATGACATCCCAGGGGTTGTGGCTGCGCGGGATGCTAAATACATCGACCTCGAGGACTACCCAGACGAAAAAGCTAAACAAACTGCTGAGCGTGAAGCGCGGAAGAAGAAAATAGATGCCGCTCGAAAGAAAGAAAACGAAGCTCGGCTGGAGCGGTTGAAGAAACGGGGTGATTCAGATAACCAGGACCCTACCAAGCCCACCAAGCTGTAATGGATTAGTGTTACAATAGGCGCAGCTTGCGTCAGGAGCCCTTAAAATGATTCAGCAATTTACCAAGTACGGTTACTCAGTCTCAACGATAGATATCGACATCGTCACCGGCTACACGGTATTCCCGATAACTTCTTTGGCGGCGAACAAGAAGTCGGGGGCCATCCCAGACGATTGTTTTCTCGAGTCAGTGGAGTTTGAGCTTAGTGCAATCGCTGCTAGCGACACAATTACGTTGTTTATTGCTCGAGACGCTCAAGGTCTAATCCCGATCACTTCTGACGCGCTTAGCGGTGCGACCCAGACGGTGACCCTAAGTGCGAGCGCCTCGACTACAGGCGGCGTAGCCTTCACTATCAATAAGGACTATCACTTAGACACTGTCGTCAGTGGCGCCACAAGCGGTACGATCTATGTTTGCGCTAAAGCTAGCGCGGCTTGTGTCGCGAACATTCGACTCAACTGGAGAGCGTAATGAGTACGACGAGCAATGTCGTTGGGAGTGTTTTTGATTCGTCGGTTCAGGCGGACGGTTCAGGCAGTGTAGTCATCACAGGTGACCTTACTGTTGAGGGAACGACGACAACGGTTGAGAGCACCAGCGTCCTCATAGAAGACAAGATCATTGAGCTTGCTCACGGCACAAGCGGGACGCCTTCTGGTGATGCGGGTATTATTGTCGAGCGCGGCTCGTCTACTAACTCGGCTCTCATCTGGGACGAAAGCACGGATACTTGGAATATCTGCACCACAAGTGCAACTGGGGCGAGTTCAGGAGACTTAACGACATCGCCTGCGGCTTTAAGTGCGGCGGCGATTACGTCAACAATTACAGCGGCATCTGGGTGTTTAATCGACCAGAACTTCAGCGTGACCGATGCGTCTAGTACTGTGGCTCTTGACATCGACTTCGATAAGACCGGGGCTAGCATCACCAACAATACGATGGTCGGCATTAACGTCGATATGGACAACACGACAGCGACTGCGGGCACGAACGCCATGACGGGCGTCAAAGTGACTCCGACCTGCACCCATCCCTCAGGATCGGGCACGGTAAACATCAAGGGTGCCGAGATCATCGCAACCGGCTCACCGACACCTGAGGTTTCTACCGTCCGGGCTCTTGATCTGACCGCAACTGGTGGTGACTACAACCAGGGCATCCTCATCAACACTGATGACGCGAATGGCTGGGATATGAAGATCGTGTCCAGCGCAGATACCAGCGACCACTGTACGATTGCTGTAGCCGCTAACGGGGCAACGACGCTGACCACGACAGACGGCGGCGGAGCAAACGCTGATCTGACGTTCGCTGTGAACGGTTCCTTTGATGTGACGGCTACCTCTGCATCATTTGCTTCGGACGTTACCCTTGGCGAGGGCAAGTCACTAAGCATTGGGACGCCGCTTCTTCCGACAACGGACCACACATCCACGGGCCTTAGCGCACAGATGCTGGCTGGCGGTGCAATCGGTGCGTTCCAAACGGTGTGTGTCCACACCACGACGGGCGAGGTCGTGATCACCGATTCAAATGCGATCGCAACGATGCCGGTGATCGGTATTGCGCCAGCGGCCATCTCGGATACTGCGACTGGAACGATCCTGCTCCAGGGATTCATCCGTGACGATACATGGAACTGGACGCTCGGCGGCATCATGTACGCATCAGAGACTGCGGGAGCCATGACACAGACAGCACCCACTACCAGCGGGGCCTTCGTTCAGGCTCTCGGAATAGCTCTCTCAGCAGATGTGGTCTACTTCAACCCATCGCTGACATTGGTTGAGGTTGCGTAGTGGCTGATTATGCAAAGGTCGATAACACTACGTCTGCTAATCTCGCGAAGGTTAACAACGTAGCAAAGGCGAACATAGCCAAGGTTAACAACTGCACACAGCCGTCGTCAGGCGCTACCCTGTGGGTTGCGGGTCTAGACGACGCCTTTGCAGCATTTGCGAGCAACTCTGACCTGACAAGCTGGACCGTCTATGATGCTCGGTCAACAACAGCGACGCCAGATTATGTTTGTCTCGCCGTAGGAAAGGATGGCAGCGGGAACAAGATGTGGTGCGGTAACTGGAAGGCGAATAATGCTGAGGTTTGTTACACGTCAGACCCTACTGACTCGAGCACATGGTCTACCGTAAACCTATTAACGCAGGGTTTTGAGATTGGTTGGGGGGCCGACTTTTGGTGCTTCGTCGGCGTTATGACTGCTAGCAACAAACTTGTTTATCGTTCCCCTGATGGCTCAACTTGGACGGCCGTTGATGTTTCAGGGGCAACCGACATAGATGTCCAAGCAGTCACAGCACTCACGACAGATGGGGCGGGAAACTGGTGGTTCGCTCAGCAGAGGCGTATTTACAAATCTGAGGACCACGGAGCATCCTGGGCGCTCCACACGACGCAGGCTGGATTTAATGGTGACATTGACGACCTTACATATACCAACAACACCCTTGTTGTTCTAGCCACTGGCTATTTGTATACGGCAGCGTCATCTGACACGACAGACTTTGGTACCGGCGTAGAGCTTGGTAGCGGCAACAATGCGATGAATATAGCATCAGCCGGTGGACGTGTTGTTGCGGCTTACTCAGCTTACTTTTGGAACTTCACCGTAAGCGGAAAAACGATAACCGGCGACGGCACTCGAATTGACATATCAACGGACGGCCACGGAAGCGCTAAATGTATCGCTACTGACGGGACCACATGGTTAATCGGCTGCGACACGGGTGACATCTACCGGTCTACGGATCCTGTAGATGCCAGCAGTTTCTCGGCTGCGGTACTAAATCTCGGCCCACCAGCAGGTGGTACGGATGACGTAGGCGACATCAAAGCTGACGTGTACCTACCCCTATAAGGCATCCTCTTAGCGTATACTTACCCGTATAAGGAGAAATCATGAGTGCTCAATTGAAAACAGCGAATCTTGATAGCACAATTTTGAGCTACAAGATTATTGAGGATACTAGACTAGACCAAACTGCGATCGTTGACGTGACTCAAGGTTCTGGCGCGTTGCGGACAATCGAGGTTGATGCGACAGCGACGAATGCCGGTCAGAATCAGTATCTGAAGCTCAAGCTAACGACTTCGGAAGTTACGGTGGGAACAACAATTCCTGATGTAGTGATTCTGTGCGTTGCTGAAAAGAGATTTATTACGGAGTTTCCTGGCGGGTTACCTTTTACGAGTCTGACCGCCTGGTTGACGAGTGGTGAAGCGGATAGCGCGACGACTAACTCAGAAGCTGCCGCAACACGCTACACAATTGTTAGATTCGTAACTACTTAGGAGGTCAACATGGCAGTATCGAAAGTAACAATTCCCGCGAGGCTTGCGCAAACGCTGATCGTTGATCTGGCGGCGAACGCGACACCGGAAAACAACGTGTTTACCGGCGTCTCACTGGCGGATAGAATCTATACAATTCGCCTTGATAATTCGAGTGTTAACGCTGTGTCTTACTTCAAGTCTCAGATTGGTACAACATACTCCACAGGTAGCCCGCCGAAACTCCGCCTTTACGCGCCAGCGAATTCAATTATTGAGTACGTATTCCCGGAAGGTTGGCCCACAGGCAGTATGACTCATGGGTTTAGTTTTATCGGCACATCTACCGCCGCAGGTACAGGAACACAGGCTGATCCGATAGGCGGATCAGTTAAAGTAACTATTCTCGCAGGAACTCAATAATGAAGAACTTTCTAACCTCACTTTTTTGCTCTCAGAAGCGCCTCTCTTGGCGTCGGCTTGCTGTTCTTGCTCTTGGTACCGGCCTTCTTGCCGCGGGTATGCTCGATTCCGGACAGTGGCTTTACCTGGGCCTTGCCTACATCGCTGGCGATTCGGCTGAGAAGGCTATGTCTGCCATTGGTAAGAAGAAGTAGGTGATTTGTGGCTGTAGCGCTATCTATTACAGGGTTCCAGGACGCTGTTGATTACAAGGTTGTTCAGTGTACTGGTATCAGTACGACTGCGGCTCACACCAACGTAACCAATGGTGCCGGGACTTTGTATGGGGTGATCATTGACTCGGCAAATTCGTCCGATAATGTGAGTCTGCATATTCTTGATACGGCCGACACAGCACTTACACAAATTGCTCTCAAGGGAAAGGCGTCGTCGATCAAGACAATTCAGATTCCTGCCGGGTACGCATTCACGGAACTAAAGTTTTGGGTAAGTAAGCTAAGTACTGCAAATGACACAACAAGTTTTGCCGGCAACGTAGATGTTCGCCTTGTGTGTAGCTGAGGAATCATGGCAGTCACAAAAACAACTACGATTACAGCGCTCGCGGGAACCCTCGTTGTTGATTTTGTCGCAGACGCCACATCAGATGACAACATGACGGGGAATACGTCAGGAACATTCTATCTAATCGACATCGACAATACAGCGAATGCATCGACGTTTGCCTATGTCAAGATTCGAGATCATGCCAGCGCTACGCCAAGTGATGCTGCAACCGGAATTCCAACCTGGCAATTTACAGCGCCTCCAGCGACAAAGATTTCATATGCTTTTCCTGACGGCCAAGACTATTTGGCTGGACTGAGTATGTGGTGTACGAGTAATCCAGCGCATCAAAATACAACCGCGCCCGTAGCGGCAGTCGTTGTAAAAATCGTTTCGTCGTAGGGTTGTTATGACTGATGGGTCTCACTATGCAATTGCTGGAGTAATCGCAGTCATCGCGGCAATATTTGGGTTGCTTAGGAAGAAAAAAAGCTCCGCGAAGAAAAAAATATCGCCGCCAAAGAATAAGACTGCTGATGCAGCTTTGGACGCGATTCAAGAAAGCCTCGAAGAAGAAATAGATCGAATTAAATCTGCTATTGATGGCGATTCTCCTGCTGAGGACCTTTCTGATCTTGGTAATGCGCGGAAACGACGATGATCGGGGCCCCCCTTTTCCTTGGTATGGCTTTGGCGTCGGACCCGATTGATCGACCTGCAGCGCCCAATCCGGTGGACGGGGAGTGCCATAAGGTACTGCCGATAACCAAAGGTAAAGCACTACCTCAAGTTATCGTAGAGCCACCTGGAGTAGCCAAATGCTCCGCTGTTGCCGTTCCACTGTCTCAGTTTTCTGATTTGTTACAAACAGAGAAGTGGGGAGTGGCTATTCAGTCTCAGTACAAAATAGAAACTTCAAGGCTAGATATGGAAATCGATTGGTACAAAAATAAACTTGAGCAATCAAATCAACCCGTTCCGTGGTTAGAAAAGCCCGCGACACAGCGTTGGCTTGGTAGGATAGAAACGATAGTGATTGTTGGAGTTGTCACGGCTGGGTTAGGTACTACCTATTACTACAGTTCTGGGGCGGGAAGATGACTACGAAAGACTGGATCATTCCTGGCATCACCATAGTGTTTGCCGCAGGCATTTCTGTTGCGTCACTTGAATCTGCGGCACAAGATACCGAAGACCTCAGCAGGCGGGTCGTCATCCTTGAGTCTAAGTCAGGTAAGCAAGAGGTGGTTGATCTAAAGATCGAGGGTGTTGAGACGCGCCTTGATAAGATGGAAGTGCTTATGGCCAAGATGCTCGAGGTTCAACAGCAACAAGCAATCAACCAAGCTAAGATTTGCACTGCCACAAACGCGAATTGCGACTAATGAGGCCTATTCTCTTAGATCATGTTGATGCGCTTGGGCATGCCGTGTTCGAGCAGGGTGAGTACAACCTGAACATCATTGGTATCCGAAGCAAGGACCACAAGGCCAACAGCTTCGACGATCGCATGTGCGTTGTCTTTCGGGACGAACTGGGGTGGGTCACCAGAACATGGGAATGTACTACTGAGCCCGGCATTTATTGGCTCGAGAACCCCAGCAACGTGAGCGGTACCGCCATCCTTGTACCCGGCCAGTATCGCAGCGTTTACAAGATCGGAAAACATCGCGGCAAGTATGATGCCCTTGTTCAGCAGGGCGGCTCCGTAAAAGTCTACCGAGATGACAACAAAGACGACATCATCGACGCAGAAGTCAGCACAGAAGAAGAAGGCTACTTCGGAATCAATATCCACAAGGCAGGCGCAGACTCAACGCAAGTAAATAAGTGGTCTGCAGGCTGTCAGGTGTTCAGCCATAGCGCAGACTTCGATGAGTTCATGAGTATCTGCTACGCCGCTCGAAAGAAGTGGGGGAACAGTTTCACGTACACGCTCATTGACGAACCGGTACTATAGTAGGCTAAGCAGCAGCCCTACAATAGAGAGTAGAAGTGCGGCAACAGAGAAGAACATCGCTCGTCTACTGGCACGCCAACTGCGCCCAATATCAGACCACTTCAGAGCGTAGTCAAGGTGACTCTTCTCATCCCACTGAGGCACGCGATCAAAGAAGTTATCACACTTCCGATGCTCCCATACCGACTCTTCCGATAGACGCAGGCGATACCAAAGACACATCCCCGCATACTTCTTCTCCTTGAAGTCATCAGGATACTTAGCCCAGAGCCCGCATCGTCCGCATCGTGCCACGAGGGACTCCTGTTCGCTTTTAGCTTAACCCCCACCCATGTTCCTTGTTTTGGTGCGGGCGAGAGCGGCCCGAGCCGTGGGGCTAAGGGTAGCTTTAGTGCCCCTCTCGCGATCAAGCTCAACCTCTTGCGCTGCGTGATCCATACCTTGAACCCGCGCCAGTTCGTCTCCGGATCGACCTTCCCCGGGGCGTACGCCCGTCGCCGCTTGAGCGTCGGCTTCTCGCTGTGAACTAGCGCCCGCCATCGAAGTTAGCGCCTCATATTCAGCTTCGTAATTCGAGTCTAACGGGGACTCTCCGCCCTCAGACAATTCGTCAAAAATTGCTTCGTGCGCTGGGTGCCCATGCTTCAACGTGACACCAACGCCACGACCGCCGGGAGCTTGAAGAATCTTAATCTCGCCGCCAGGCATGACTTCGTATTCATAGCCACCGGCACCGGAATAAACGCCACTTGACAGCTTCATATCTGCGCTTGTTATAACTTCGCCAGGTTCGCCCAGCCCGAGATTTCTGCTTTGCTCCAACTCCCGTTCCTTGACCTTCATATCATGAAGCATCTGTTGCGTGTTGGGGATATTTTCTTCGACTACCGGGTAGCTTTGGTCACTTACAAAAGCCCCCGGAGTTTTTTCTGTGTATGCTTCCCCTCCGAACCAGCTATCCAGGTCCTTTTTGGTTTGGGGGGCACCCTCTAAATTTTGACTTTGTAACTTAGCTCGATCTTCTGGGCTGATGGCCATTTTAGTGTCCTACTTCTTCGTTGTTGGTGCTGCACCCTGAGTTGGTGCGATGGCGTCGTTGAGCATGTCCAGAACCTTCATGAGACCTTCTGGTGGCCCATCGTCGCGTGCAATGACTTTCACGTCGTACTTGGCGCTGTTGTCGCTCTTACGGCTATTCTCGCTGTGGTTAGCCACAGAGCCGTGAATGGTGACATCACAACTAAAGAGCCCAGCGTTGTACTTGGCGTGCGCTGTGAGATCAGCCTTGCTATCGGAAGTCTGCTTGCTTGAGGTAGATGACTTCACTTCCATGGTGAACCGTACCTCGGCTTCCTTTACGGACAGGCTGGGCGTGTTGATGATGGCGAGCAGAGGAACCTGCAGGTCTACCTTCTCCAGCGTCGTGGTACCGTCAGCGGCCTGGACTGGCTTGTTGAAGCTGAAGTCCACTGTGCGAGCAGACATAGCCCCGCCTGTCGCCGCGGTATCAAGTCCGACATCCTTAATAAAGTCAGCAGATGCCTTTGCCAGAAGTACCTGCGCACTACAGGCAGCCTTCAGGGGCCCCCCGATAAGTTGGTCCATTGGAAGACCGCCAAACTGGTCGGACATGTTTACGAGTGAATCTGGCACGGTGGCCTCCTATGGAAGCAGCTTGATTAGCTGATCATCTATGCGAGCATAACCTTCAGGGGGCGCACTGCCCTTGAAAACCAGTTTGAGTTTAGCAGTATTGCTCTGTTTATGGAACCAAGATGAGTTGCCGCCAGGCCGTATCATAAGTTTGCCCTTTGTTTTTCCTGGCTCAAGCCCTGATATTTCTACAGACATCTCAACTTCAAGTCGGTCCACCGTGAGGCTTTGCCCTGTAGTGAGAGACTGCATCGGAACCGGAACGTCGGTGTCAACAAGCTTGCCGTCTACCCACTTGGGTATCCGCATCGTTACCATGCGAGGAGTGTAGACATCTCGGCCGGTTTCATCCTTGACGGGCTCACCCTTATCGTCCACCTTGAGTTCCCAGAACTCCTGCTTCATGATTGAGTCAAGCTCATGGCGCTCTGCGATGTCAGTCGCCGCAAGCACGGCAGACTGAATCGAGTGAACGATGTCATCTAATGAATGTTCAGCCATTCTACGCTTCGGGCGTACGGCGATAAAATAAATCGGCGGCTCGATCTAAAAGATCCTCGGATGCGTCGAACGCATCGGCTCCTGTACCGATGGCGATTTGCGTATCGGCGATAAAGAGTCCCAACGCGCCATTTAAAGAACGTATCTCTATGTCATCGTAGCCCATGTCCTCGAGCGCACAAACCAACTGCGCGCTGTTGTCTACAGCCCAACTGTCTAAGTTTGGTTTACGCGACATCTCAAGGGTGTAACTCATCGTTTCGCCCACCGACCTGGCCCGCTGCGTGCCCCGATGCGAACGCGCTCCCCCAAGTCAACTAAGAATGCAATCCAAGCCTCATACCGTACGGGCTCGTTGAATCCGCGCCTCTCCGAAGATGCGAACGCCTCAGATAAACCCTTCACGATTCTCATTGTAGGAAGTCTTTGGCCTGATTCGACGCGACTAATCTCAGCCTGTGTTAAACCAGATTCTCTGGCGAGGTCAGCCTGACTCCAGTTTCGCGTAGTGCGGAACTTTGAGACCTGGTGCGAGAATTGGTTCGAGCTAATCGCTGACATCATTACTCCGTTAACCGTTACGGTAGCACGATTACCCGGATAAAACAAGTATGGGCCTTGACATAGCGGTAAGGCGTCGATAGGCTGGGAGAAACGAGGTCAACGTGAACGACCAACCAACGCTCGAATACGAAATTAGAATCTTCAATACAGACATAGATATCATGAGTCAGGTAGAGGCTACTGTGCCTGGCTGTATGGTGTACGTGAGTTCGTTTAACTCGCGGAGAGTACGCTTCAAAAACGCTGACCCAGAGTATTTGAGTGAGCGCGACCTGTGGCATGTCAAAGCACCACTACACTGCGCTTGGCTACTCGAGAATATTCTCAACTTCGCGGGCGTTCATTTCTGGATCCGTAAAAACACCGGGCAATCGGCAACCCCTTGGTCCAATGACCCCGAATCACGCGGTAATCTACAAACTACGGGCGAACAACTGCTCAACGAGGCGATTCAAAGTCGCCAAATCAAGGGCCATGTCGCAGATATAGCCACCCCGTACCAGTTAATGGGTGCTGCGTGGGCACAGACGCGGCCCTACGTCATGAACGTGTGGGCCTGTGGCTCTGGAAAGACTTTAGGTACGATTATGGCGGTGCTATGCCGCGACGGGGACGTCGTCGTTGTGTGTCCGGCCAAAGCGCGCCACGTTTGGTGGAGCCAGGTCCAGGAGTACTCCAATATCGTGCCCTTTCGGGTGAAGCCCCAGGCCGATGTGCGTAAAAAGGACCAGACGTTCGACGATTACGCGCACATGTGCCGCGAAAAGGGGCAGCGAAAGTTTATCATCATTGGTTCTGAGTCAATCGCCGACAATGTGGACCTCGTTCGCCAAATCGCGCCGCAAACCCTGGTGTTGGACGAAATCCACACCCACGGGAACAGTAAGCGCTGGCGAGCCGTCCATAATGTTGACGGCACTGTTCGTTTCGAGAAGCGGAAGACTTCTGCCAGCAACAACCCCAATTCACAGGTCAATCGCCACGCACGCGCCGTTGCTATGATGGAAGTCTCTCGGACTTCGAGTATCCGACTCCGCATCGGCCTGACAGCTACCCCTCTTGACGATGGTCGCCCTCGACGCCTCTGGTCCCAGCTTGATCTCCTCGCTCCTGGCGGGTTCTCCCATAGCTACTCGAACTTTGCGCACCGCTACTGCGCTGCCCGGCCTGGAACCTATGGTGGCCTTGATGATAGCGGCCACTCTCACATCAATGAGTTGAAAGCCAGGTGCTCGTTCTTTGTGCACGAGGTTCCGTACAGTGAGTCCCACTCGAGCCTGCCAAGTACACGGGTCCAGGTAGATTACCTCACGAATACAGAGCTTAATCGTGCCGACCGCTTCAACGATGAGCAGACCTTTACCCAGGCTGTCCGCCAGATGAACCGCGAGGCGGGTGCCCACCCAGACGGGAGAGAGCGCGTCCTTGAAGCCAGATTGGCCGAGGCCTGCAGCCGTAAACGCCGATACGTAATCGAGGAGGCTATTGAGGGTCTGAAGGGCGGCGGCAAGGTGGTGATCTTCACCGCTCGTAGGCGTGAGACAGAGTTGTGGGCTCATCAGTTGCGTCAGCAGTTAACGAAGGGCGACGAGGCCCAGAAGAACGTGCCTGTGTGGATGGCGCATGGTGGTGTGTCTGAGGCTGAGCGCGACGAAATGATTGATACCTTCCGCAACAGTGAAACAGCATGTTGTTTGGTGGCTACGGGCCAGAGTGTGGGTACGGGCGTTGACGGCATGCAGACTGCGAATCTCGCCATCTTTGCGATGCTTCCCTGGAAGCCCGGTGACTTCGTGCAGTGGAAGGGTCGATTCGACCGCCTGGGCGGTAGCCCAACGCTGCTTAAAGTGATCGTCGCGCAAGGTACCTACGATGAGCGTGTGGTTCAGATTCTCGTAGACAAGTTTGGTCCTATCGAATCCTTCCTGAAGGCAGACGAGCTTGAAGGGCTGGGAGATAAGCTCCTGGGCATGGAAGACGAAGATGCCCTTGTGAGCAGCATTATTAGCAAGCTGGAGGTAGCGTGAAAAAGATTCTCATCGACGCAGGTAGGTCCGCTCGTGGGTGGTCGCGTATCGGAACCTTCTCTCGGTGTCCGCAGTTGTTCGCCTACGGCCAGCGGCTCGACCTCACGATGATTCCAGCGGATGCTCTGACTCGCGGTAGCATGGGCCACATCCTCCAGGCTCACCAGCACGCAATCTGGGGCGCTGCTTCTGACGAGGGTGTGTGGGTTGACAACGTCTGGCATGACGACCCCAGCGTCTTCCTAGACCCCGAGACAGCCGTAGAACTGTGGTGTGACACCAATGGCGGGGA
>TARA_R110002074_G_scaffold121000_1_pt1 | contig 14064 bp, 25 predicted proteins | sample TARA_R110002074 | Tara Oceans TARA_R110002074 (sample SAMEA4397215) | marine metagenome | biome: Polar Biome; feature: [MIX] marine epipelagic wind mixed layer (ENVO:01000061); material: water (ENVO:00002006), including particulate matter (ENVO:01000060) such as... | depth 10-100 m
CTCAAAGAAGAGTGCAGAACGAGGATCATCAAAGGCGAGCTGCTTTCCTGCAAAACTAAATCCTTGGCACGGAGATCCTGCGATTAAAAGATCTATAGGTTCTAAATCCTCAGCTTTGACATCGCAAACATCACCCAATCTTATAATGTCTGGGTAGTTAGCTTCGCTGACTTGGATAGCATACTTGTCTATCTCAGACGCATAATACTTATCAACAGGTATACCAAGTCTGTCTAATGCGATTCGCCCACAACTCATGCCGTCAAATAAACTTAATACATTCATACTGCCTCTGGGAGTCCTTGGAACTTTCTATTTAATATTTTAGTAACTTTACTATACTTGAAATCCTCGTAACCTGCATGTAGATTGCTAACCTGTTTGGCAATTCTTCGAGCACCCAATCCTCTATCTCGCAAAGCGTAGATAGTTTTTAGTACCGCTTGCTCTTCTGGTATTGGTATAAGCTTGGTATGTCTTCTGGATCCGTGGTCCTCATATTCTTTTTTGTAGCCAAAAGGAACATGGCCACCGATTGAGTAACCTTTTTCTGCCCAGACAATTTTACCAGCAGAAAGTCTTGATCTAATCATATCTCTCTCAAACTCAGCAAATTGCGCAAGTGTTGCAACCAGGTTTCTGTTATTAATCCTGCCCATGTCTAACTTAGCTGCTAATCCTGTAGCTTCTTTTTCTTTAGGCATAACTACTGGTATGTCACCAAACATCTCGCAGAAGTAAAGTGTAATACCTGTTTCTTCAAGCGTTGGTATCATGTTGACCATCTCAATAAAAGATCTGGCGAGTCTGTCTAGCTTGGTGGTTACTATCACGTCATGGTAATCCATAACATCTGTCAGCTCTCTGGATCCCGGTCTTTCGACAAGATCCTTCATGCCACTAACACCAGCGTCAACAAAGAACTTGTCTACTGGCCTGTTAAATTTAGCCTGGACAAATTCATCTATGATTCTTTTTTGCTCGTCCAAAGAAGATCCGTCTGTCACCTGTTGTTCAGATGAAACTCTGACATAGCCGTATATATTATTAATTTGTTTTTTTGGTGCGATCATTTTTTCTCCACATAATTTTTACAAGACAGATTATCATTTATTTATAATATAATTGCAACTATTTATACATATATGTTTCTTTATATAAAGTATTGCAATTTGTTGCAATGTAACTATAATAAAAGTTGTGAGAATAATTATTAACAAAAAAGGAGAAATTATGAAATCACTATTTAGACTTATATTTAACAGGTCGTCCAAGAATAAAGCTTGGCATGGATCTTACTTAATAACTTATTTCAATGGGGGTAAGTAATGGACTGGCAAGAGATCGACACGATACACGCCTTTGCTGACCTAGTTAATGCTAGAGCAGAAAAATTAATACAACAATACGAGGTACACAATGCAAAGTGAAGCTAAGATAGTCGTAGAGGTGGAGATAGATTTTGATGTAGTCCCGGATAAAGAAACAGTTACAGCTGTGCTTTTGGATATACCAGATCTAAGTCCAGATTTTAAAAAACGAGTTGCCGAGGGTAAATTCGTTTATGCTATGAGGAATAAATAATGCACGCAGAAATACAAAAGGGTACGGTTTACTACCATGGAGCTGACTACAAGTTCAAGCTTGCAGACGAGCAGTTTCACAAACACACGTCACTGGTTCTAAGGCCGCAACACATTCGGATCTTAGAGAATAAATCAGATCTATCAACCAAAGATCTAAAAGCAAAAATTATAGAAACCTGGTTTGCCCAGGGCAATCAAAGAGTTAGAGACTATTCTAACGCTAAGCGTAGATCTAAAAGAATCAGCAATGGATAACTGGGAGAAACATTACAACCGTATTCTTATGCAGATGGAACATCGCGAAGATCTACTTAAATCCAAGCTTGAGGATGTTAGGAATAAAATATTTTTAACTAAAATTGAATATGAAGAAATTAAACAAAAAAGGGAGGCCCTTAAATGAATTATGCAATAGCAGAATATAAATACGTTAGTCATCTAAGAGATGCAGGTTATGTCGGTGAAGTAGTTTACCCAGACAAAGACGCATCTAAAGAACAAGAAGATGGCTCCTGGATACTAATTACAGCACATGGGCAAAGACTTGCTAATGTGTCTAAAGACAAAACGGTGAGGATCTAATATGAAATTTTATTATTTAGAAGATGACGACAGGCTTAATATTCAGATGTTTACCACCAAAAAGGCTGCATTAGATTGGATAAAAAATGTCAATGTTGGTGATGATTATGACAATGATAATATTTTTAGTGAACTAGATATACAGATTTTATATGTACCTCATGCAACTAAAAAATCTATTCTTAGTGCCTTTAGTGATATCAGTGGGATTGTTGGTAATAGTTTAGATACTCCGGAGCTATACAAATGAACAGAAACAAAGTACCAATGCACCTGCTGTATCTAAGCGATGAGCAGTTACGAATTTTGTTTGAGATCTTTAGGCCCAGGGTATGAATGACCAAGAAGAGTTTGCCCAGAACATAACCAAGTTCATTATTAAGTTCATGGAGAAGATTGATTCGGTATCTGGCTTGGAGAATTACTATCTGGCCAACAGAGCGCCTATATCCCAAATTCGCGGTATCAACGAGGACTGTCACGCGGAGGTCATCCAGGCGTTTAAAGACAAGAAGGGATCTATATTAGGAGTGCAAGATGACTAGAAAGGCAAAACAAATGCAAATGTGCAAATACATGCAATATCTCATGGATGAAAAAGGATACAATTATTGTTCTTTGGGAGAAGAGATTGGCACTTCAGCAAAAAGTATCCGGGAGTGGATTGCTAAAGGTAACAATATAAATATGCAAAATAGGGTTTTTGATAAAGTTTATAACAGATTAGAAAAAATTAAAAAAGATATTGCGGAAGCGGAGGTATATAACCCACATGAGACTACTACTTACAGATATAGACAAGAAATTGATTATTAAGGCCCTGTCAGATTATGGCAAGCCAATGCTGGCGAAAAAGAAAAACACTAGAGAGGAGAAACAAGAAATGGATCGGATCCGTGGAATTATATCTCAGCTCGCATTTGGGAGAGACGATGATGTATGAATTTTATCAAGAAGTAAAACTAGCCGGGAAAAAAGGCTTTATCAAAACTGTACGCTGTCACCAAGGTGTATTCGCGCAGCTTATACCTGGCCGCATCGCAAGATGTAAGGCAGCGGGAGCTAGGTATCGTCTAGCAAGATCCGGGGTTATTGTCCAGTCGGGATAGATCCTATGCCGCGATACTCTTTTGGGTATACTGGCTGCATAGGGAGAGCTTCAATACCAGAGGTTACAGCTCCGCCTTTGGCGAAAGCAGAGAATCCTTCCTCTAATATCTTTGCCTTCATCTCCGGGGTAATACGGATGATGTTGGCTGTAGCATTTGCAATTTCTTCTGTTTCATAAGAAGGTATGCCTTCTATAACACCTCTTTCACCAAAAGTATCTGCCAAATCCAAGCTACCTTTCTCAAACTTACCGCCATATTTATTAGCAATCTTCTTCATGGCCGATGGTATCTTCTGATCGTAGAGGGTTTCGTAAAAAGAGGCGTACTTATCTGAATATCTTTGTTTCATAGGCAGAGAACCAGAAATTGATATTGCGTCCTTACCTTCGTCAACTGCATCAACCAATAGTTGCTGTATGCCCATTTTGTACCAGTCATCTTTGTAGGGGTAGTTGGGTGGTGCGTTTTGTATTGAATCTGCTTTTTTTAATAATGCAGATGTATTTCTGTCAAAACTTACTAGACCTGGACCCAATTTATCAATACCGTCTAGTTGCATGCCAGCAGCGTTTGATATTGTATTTTTTGCCTCATGCAACATATAAATACCGTATCTTTGAGTGGGATCCTTTGTATAGTGATCTCTTGCTACTTGCAGTCTTTCTAAAAGCTCGTTTTTGTTACTGTTTCCGACTACTATTTGATTGTCGTTATAGCCATTTAAAATATTGTTTTTTAATCGCGAAACGAAATCATCGTATTCTGCAAGTATTGCTGGAGCTTCATCGACTAATTCTTTGCTCATACGTGCAATTTGTTCAGATTCTTTGTAACCATATTTAGATCCAGCTGTATGCACATCTGATTGCAGCTCGTCTATATGTAGACTGTTACTGCCGTCTTCTAGCTTTCTATCTCTGATAAGTGCATGAGCGATAGCCTTGTCATCATCAAAATGATCTGTTGCATTGTGTGCTACAGGTGCATTATCCCAGCGGAATACTACTTCTCGGTAGTTCTCACCACCCGGCAGACTTTCATCAACGACTTGTTTATACTTTGTGCTGCCTCCCTCACCATCAAAAAAGGTGTCATAGTCTTCGCCTTCTACTCTGAACGGATCGGTGCCGAGCTCTTCTTGCATAGAATTACGAAGTTGTATCTGTGCTTCGGTTTGACTGTAGGCAATATTATCAGTATCAGTTACTCGCTGACCGTTTACAAAGATCTGATAGCCAACATCATCATTACCGTGTGCAAAGGCTGGCATGTTGTCATAGTTACCTGGGCCTATTTGGGTTTGTGGCTGAATCATCACGTATGGGTTTTCTAAGTATTGAGCTTCAGCTGCCATTTCAGCTACATCTCCAGCATTTGCAAGCCCATTAGATATTCCGTCTTGGGCATCTTCTAGGTTATCTACCATATTTGCAGGATTTAATTTATTGTAAGCTTCTATTACAAAAGGTTCATAAGGCTCTGGATCGTCAATAATATCTGCTGCTGTAACGTCCCATGGACTTGAGCCATCTAAAGGATCTGACATAGAAACTTGAGTATCAAACTCTAGTAGTGGAGCTTGATTTGATTGATCTGTAACTTGTTTAGTAACTCTAACCTTGCTTGGACTTACACCTGCTACCACTTCCCGGACGTTTGCATCTGGGTTGGCGGCAATATAGTCATCAAAACCAAGGAATTCCATTTCTTTAGGCTTGACACCTTTAGATGCGTTGGCGTTTAGCCATTCGGTAATTTGCTTACCCTTGAGATTAGCCGGTGCTTTTTGTATTAATGCCTCTAGTGTTGGAGACACAAAGCCAAATTCATCTTTAGCAAATTCGTCTACATCTGCCTTCAACATCTTTTTAGTATCATCCAGGGCAGTAATACCCTTAGCTTTACTAGCTTTTGCTATTCCTCCAGCGATTGTTGCAAGCGCAGCTGGCGTTTTTAGTAGGCCGGCAACGGCTGGACCTGCGACTGGTATGCCGTATGCAGCGTCACCTACTACACCTAATCCTTGTAATGGAGCCATAAGGTAGCGATCTATACCTCCAGATTGAATATTCTCAGCCATAGAGGGCATAGGTTCGCCAGAAAAGGCATCTTGTAGGGCTACATCACTGCTTGGGAAAGCCGGGAAGTTACCTGCCGCATCAATAGTACCTGCGCCGGGTGCAAAGATTGAACCAATATAAGCAGTCTGAGCTGCTGTAGGCTGTATAGCTTGCATAGCTTCTTGTTTGGCTTCAGACGCACGCAACTGTTTTTGTGCAACTTCGGCCATAAAGTCACGGATCTTATCAAGCTTAGATTTATTTTCTAATGCGGATATACCTTTTTGTTGCCTGTTTGCCATTGAACGATTGTATCAGCCAAGACGTGTGTTAGTAAACCAGGGTTATGTGGATACCGTCAACTCGCATCTGGGGTTCTCTTTGTCGAAACCACCAAATTTATAAATCACCTGGTCTACCTGCTCAAAGCTGTCATCTTTTAGGATCCCGGCCTTTACCAGGGCATCACAAGCAAACTTATCTATGATCGAGCAGGGATTACTTATATCTATGCGCCTTTTGGTTTTGGCATAGTAGGTGTAAGTTAGTGTAACTGGCTCGGTAAACTTGGGCAGATCTGCCAGCTCGGGCAACAGCTCTTGGGTGTAGTTTTTCTTTGCTATCGACAGAACGCGAAAATAAGCATTTCGGTAGTTGTTCAAATTTAAAATAAATTTTTTGTCTTTGGAGTACCAAACCTGTAAAGGCAGATTAATTTTGATATTTTTTTTCATAAAAAATTTTGCCTAGGATTTTTTGGAAGGCTGCGTTTTTTATACAGATGTATTGTCATGTGCAAACTATAGCATGGTGGAATTTAGAATGAGAATTTTTAGTCATTCAGTGTGTGTAACCTAGTTATAACTACAACTGTCAGCGGCCTGTCGCATATAGGGGTGTAGGGGGTCCGATCGGTCGCTGATCCTCAGTATAAAAGGGCCTCTAGGGACTCCAATCTATGCAGTCGTTACCCTTGTGCTCACATGGTTTGCACATAGTTGCACAAATGTATACTAATATATTGCTGTAAGTCATTGATATACCGTGCTTTTTAGATTCAGGGTGATTTTTCCTGGATTTTTACAGTCCAAACAAGAGAGCACCTTATTACTTAGTTGACCTGGCTATTTATCCTTGGGATCGTAGTCGTCAATGTTAGCACCGAGTAGCTTGGCTAATCGCTCCTTGATATCTTCCTTTCCCATGGCATCTACGTTGGCGTTGATGTTGATATTCTGGGATCTGTTGATGGATAAACCAGCCAGTTGGTTGAGCTCTTTGATAGCAGAAACCACTGCGTTAAATTGATTGTTAGCGTATGCAGTCTCGGCTACCTTCCACAATAATGTCCCGGTCTTTTGTGGTGTGATCGCATACTTCTCTGCTAACTCGTCTTGCTTAATCCTAATGGCCTTAACAATATTCGGATGGTCTTTGCCGTTCAAGAACTTGCTGGCTGCCTGTGCCGGGAACTCGTAACCAGCCTTTCTGGCAGCTTCGGTTTGACCGCATGCACCTTCGGTGTAATGCCAAACAAAGCTGGCCTGCATCTCAGTTAATCCATGTTCCTGGTCTTTCTCAAATTGTGCTGGCGTATCGACCAGCTCTGCCTTCTTCTTCTTTGGTCTACCACGATCTGCCATACTATTCCTCAATGAAGGCCATAAAACTGCCTTCGTCTAATTTAACTATTGCCACCACATTCCTACCTTTCAATTTCCGCACGACTCCAGAGTAATTCTTCACTGCTATAACCACCACTTTAATCTGAAAAGTATCACTGGTCGTTCTTATATCTATAGATCTTAATTCACTCATAATTATCCTAACAGGGTAGCAAGTGCAGGGTATAGCTTCCAAACACTTCCGATAGTGTTCTGTGTATAACTGCTAATATCCTGCTGTATAACCATGTATATATATATTATTATTATTATATATACCTAACACTACCTATAGTAAAATACCCCATAGGTAAGCCAAATATCGACAGGGTGGCATCTCTTTTACTGTACCCTCTACCCCACCCTAATCGCGCATCCTTCTGCACCTTCTTATATACTCTTGCACATTCGTGCACAATAGCCTGCACATCCAAACAGTGCACAGCTTCGCTTCTATCACTTTGCAGTGTCATCATTTCCCTTGCCCTTAGCCTTAGTATTTTTTGTCGCGCGCACTTCCTTGCGGCCTGTGAAGATCGCATCAAAGCTCTTATCAAATTGATTCTTGTCTACCGACATGGGCCTTTGTCTCGATCCCTTGCCTCCTTGCCATTCACTCATTACTTATTCCTGTCATTAATAATCATTATTAGCATGAATATTACTATAGATGCAGCTAATGTGCTGAAGGTGATTGTAAGTATCGCTTCAAAGATCGCCATTAGTCGTCTCCAAACTTATCGCTGTAGTTGGTAAAGTTTTCTGCATCTACAGCTGTATAACTCAGATCATAGACTTTGCGACCATTGGATCTTCTTGGTTCAATGCCTCTATCGTGTAAAACACGTGCCGCTTCTTTGAAGTCTGGCATCCTGGGTGCTTTGATCCCTAAGTCGCGCAATAGTTTGGTCATCTGCACAGCTTTTGGATACTCACTCTCAAAGTCTACATGTTCAAGCAGTAAATCCTCAACGCTGGATTGTGTTCTATAGATCTCATTGCTTTCATTCAGCAACTCTCTCTCATCTGGTGACAAAAACCAATTCTTCTGGCCTTTTACGTACATCGTCTCCTTGACCTCGGCCCACAGCTGTTGCATGTCCACGCCATGATTAACGTCTATGTCTTTGACAGCCAAAACCCAAAATCTACGATTACCAGACGTGTCCGTCAAAAATTCTCGCGCGTTAACACTGGCGTAGAAAGCCGTACGTCTTTGATAAGTAGTAAATGCCCGGTCGTATGGCAATCTAAGCTCATCTGTCTTAGCCGTTACAAAAGCCTTGAGCTGATCTATGTCTGACTTCTTAAAAGTGCTCTCTATCTCTCCTAACTCAACGATCCAGTGAGAGACTGCGCGTTTCACGCTATCTTTGTCACTCGGATTTAATGTCGCTCCCTCTAGGAGCCAGCCACGGTCATAATCACACAGTCGCTTGAACCATAAGGTCTTACCCAATCCCTGGGCGCCCTGGAGAACTAATATACCTTCTAGCTCAACGCCATTCTCTTCATAAGCAGCGGCCAAGCATGAGATAAGCCACTTCTTCATTAACATTTCTTTGAGTTGGTTACTATCATGGGTAACCAGGCTGTTTAAAAATAGTTGGAGTCTTGAATGGCCATCCCAAGGTACCGAGTCGATCCACTCCTTCACAGGGTTGTATTCCTGCGCTAATATCTTGAGGTAGTCGCGTACTTTAGTGTGTGGGATCCCCATATTGATACATCGATCTTCGATCTCTATAAGCGAGGCTTCATCTTTCATATCAGCGATAAATTTAGCGTTAGGGATCTCAATTTCCATGCGTTTCTTGATGACGTTGTAGCGCACTTCAATAGCATGTGTTTGCAACACTCCGGATATATTATCCTTAGTATTCAAAAAGCGTCCGCTTGCACTGCGCTGGAATTCGTGTTCCACAGCCAAGTCAAGCTTATCTAATGCAGGTATCAGCTCACCTTCTACTACCTGGACATCATCATTCTTGTGGTCATTGTAATCGCCCTTGCTCTGCGGCATGAGGACCTCAGCTAATCCATTTTGTTTTAAGATAATCTGGCAGGCTTTCGTTGCTTCCTTCTCACCTGTTTTACTATCGTCATTGTCTGCTATAAATACATGTTTTCTGTCTGCAAAAAATCCGAACATCACCTCTGCAACAGGCGACAAGTTATAAGCATCAAATGCTACGATGACTGGCTGTGAAAAGTCAGCGAATATAGATGCAGCTGTTGCATAGCCTTCTGCATAGTTAATAATAGTTGCGGTTTTTAAGATCTCTTTACCTAAGATAAAAAAGCTACCGCTTTTTTTGGAACCAGTAAGAAATAACTTCTTGCCGTCCTCATTAATGTATTGCAAACCAACAATCATCATTTGCTTATCATATAAAGGTATAACCAACTGCCCGGATCTATTCACTCTAAGGCCGTATGAGAGAACCTTTTTCTTTTCTAAGTAAGAGTGTTTCTCACATGGTACGGCTTCTTCCCAGAGCGCCTGTGCTCTTTGTGCAGCCTTAGAATACTTCTCTGCCTGCTTAACCTCTGCTTCTTTTTGTAATTGTGCTATTTCTTCTTTTTGTTCCTTAGTAACCTTCATTCTTTTTTGGTTTTCAGGCTTCCAGATAGCAGTAGGCTGGTCTGCTGAGATACGATAGTCACCCAACCGTCCGAATGGGACTGATTGATCTATCCACAGCTGATACCAGCCTACTAACTTTCGTTGACCACCGACATTGATGTAAGCTCGACCTATTGAGCCATCGGTAATCAAACCCTTCTTGGGTTCGGGTTCTAAACCATTATCGTTTAGAAATCTTTGAAATTCGTATTGGTAATCTGTTGTAAATGGTTTGTCAAAATTTTTGGTGGTAGGTCTGGTAATTTTTAAGGACATCAATCTCTCTGTTATTATTTATTGCACTCTTTGTAAAAGTGTATACAATAGTACATAATTTTATTTTAATTAGCAATCATTAATAGGAGTATATTTATGAGCTTAATGTTAAAAACCGAAGGGGACTTCGAAGCAATGCCAAAAGGCCAATACCAGGCAACATGTTATCGCATCGTTGACATGGGAACAAGAACAGAACAATTTGGCGAGAATGATCCAAAGAAAAGAACTACGGTTCATATTACTTTTGAGGTGACAAAAACCATAGACATAGGGAATCAAGAATACGATCCAACCATGGATGACGGCAGACCTATGGCAATATCAAGAACCTATACAGCATCTTTATTTGAGTCTAGTGCACTAAGAAAAGATCTTGTGTCCTGGAGAGGTAAGAACTTTTCAGCAGAAGAGGAAGCTGGATTTAATATAGCAAACTTACTAGGTCATACAGCTGTGATAGAAGTAGATCATACGGTGGGTGGTAAAGCTAAGATAGCTGGCATATTTAAACCAGACGGTGGAGCACAAAAAATAGCAACACATAATGAGCAGACAATCTTTGACTTAGATGTTTATTGTGATGAGTTTAATGGCAATACATCGCCAACAACCAAAGCTATGTGTGACATCTTTACTGATCTACCAGAGTGGCAGCAAAAAGATATAGAAGGCAGTTATGAATATATTGCAGCTGTAAAGAAAGGTGAATCAGCTGGCTTTAAACCAGCCGTGAGCAATGAGTCGCCAAACCTAGCAGATTTAGCTACAGAGGCAGAGCAAAACAATTCACCAAACTTTGACGATGACGCAATAACTGAGGATAAAATTCCTTTTTAATTTCACCCGCAGGAGGCTTTTTCTCCGATCTCACAATTAATTAAGAGTCTCCTGCACCTTTACTAGACAGATGATAAAGAACTTTTTTAGCAACTTATGGAACGATTTTTTAGAATGGTCCTTCAAGCGCACAGCAGACAAAATGTCCAGGAAAAACAAATGAAACTACAATTTAATAAAGAAAAACAAAACACCCAAGGAGTGCAATTTAGAATAGATCCAATTACAAACCAAAACTTAACTGTAATTAGAAACTTTTATTCTGAGCAAGCAGGCAGAAGAGTTACAACCGGTGAAATCTGTAAGCAACTTATTAATTTACACGCAGAGGAGTTAAAAGATGAGTGATCCAGTAAATCCAAATCACTATAAGCGTGGTGATATAGAGTGTATAGACGCTATGAAAGCTTCTATGAGTGATGAAGCTTTTAAGGGCGCACTTAAAGCCAACATTATTAAATATGTTTGGCGTTATGAAATGAAAAAAGGCCTGCAAGATTTACTTAAAGCACAATGGTATATGAATAGACTTATTTTAGAAGAACAAAATAAAACCATGCAAGACGATGACTGGCAAAGAGTATGAAGGATCAAACAATGGAATTTAAGCCTGGAGTATATGAAGATGTACCTTATGAAATCTATGCGGAGATCCCGGCATTTAGATCTCACGATCTTACGGCCGCGTTAAAGTGTGCTTATAACTGGAAGTACAGCAAAGGTTTTGCACCCTCACCTGCATTATTAGAAGGTAGAGTGCAGCATACTGTATTCCTGGAGCACCATAAGTTTGATGAAGAGTTCGTCATCCAACCAAATATAGACAGAAGAACCAAAGTTGGTAAAGCTGAGTATGAGGACTTCTTAACTACTGTTGATAACCGCACACCAATAAGTCAAGACCTGTATAACATCTGCATGGAGCGTAGAGAGATTGTAAAAGAGTATATACCTAAGCCAGATCATAAGGTTGAGTGTGTCATTATGTTTGAATGGCATGGCCACCCTTTTAAATGTAGGTTGGATTGGTATAACAATAAAGATGTCTGGGATCTTAAAACAGCACGTGACGCTTCGCCTAGAGGATTCAAACAAGCAATCAACAACTTTAACTATCACATGCAAGCAGCACTTTATGTAGATGCTTGTAACGCAGCAGGATTGCCAGCCGGGACCTTTAACTTCCTAGCACAAGAGAAAGTACACCCATTTGCTTATGCAGTGTATAGCATGTCAGATGAAGCTTTAGAGTACGGAAGATCTAAGAATGAACAAGCCTTAGCCTTGTTGTTAGAATGTAAAGAAAAAGGCGAATATAAACCCTATAATCTGAATGGAGTTCAGACTATAGAGTTACATGATTTGTATTAAAGAACTATTACGCTACCTATGTGTTTGTTAAAAAACAGTTAGGAATTGACCTAGTAACGATTTCTTCTGCTTCACCGTTCCACTTAGGAATTTCTACCTCAGACCATTTCTCTTTTACTTCTCTGATGTTACCAATCAAAACACCCATTTTTCCGTTTGGGTGTTTAGTAATAATTTCACACCAACCTATTTTTAATTTTTTCATTACCCTAACTCCTCATCATTCCATTCAAACTCCCAACCAAGAGTTAGACATAATTTTTTATATTGTTCTCTACCACCTTTCGTCATACCTTGATACTCCCAACCTAAGTCATCAACTAAATCTTTTATTAATTCTAGTTTTTTATTGTCCATTTTTTTCTCCTTTATATTAGTTATTCTCACCCCTATATAATAGCAAATGTGCAGAAATGTGCAAGAGTTTGCATAAAGAAATATTAATTATTTTTAGTCTATATTTTCGTATATATCTATAGTTCTTTGCTTATCACAAAGCCAAAAGACAAGCAGGTATCTATCCCCGGATCCCACTGGTAATCCTTTGTGCAGGTTGGAGAAGCTTGGAAACATAAGCGCGTGGCCAGTTGGCAGCGGTGCTATGTCGCCATAGTTATGGAAAGCGGTCCCACCACCTTCGTAGCCACCCGTATTTAACGGCACGACCACAGATATATCAGCGCTTTCATCATGGTGCCAGGCACCCTGTTTCTTTTCTTTAAGGTTGTAGTTAGCTATTTGTATGCTTGTAGGATCTTTGCAATCACGTTGCCACAGCGCATTAAACATAGGGTTTAATACCGTCTGGACTACAAACCACATATTGCGATACAGCTCTGGCACTTGCTCGCGCAATACTATCTCTGGGATCTGCCGCAATTTATCTTCATGCGAGTTACCCTCAAAAGATATTTCTTTTTTCATTAGCTCTATTTCTTTAACCAGGAGTTTGCAAAACTGCCTGCGAAATAATGGCACCCGGTAGATCTCTGGATATATTTTTTTGACCACATCATGGATTGGTGTCTTGGGCATATCGTGCATACCCTCACTAGATTTAAACTTTGCAATGATTGGCAAAGTCTCCTGAACTGCATTGTAAGTGTGCTGGTTAATCATCCAATGCGACTGCATGCTCAACAAATAGTTTTTTAGTTCGTACATGGTTATGTAGTTTATCATATATTTTTTAATATATATTTGTAAATTACTACAAATGTGTGTAAAATCACGCCATGGACCAAGATAATAAAATTAGAAAAAGTTTGGCAGTTGACATTAAAACTTATGAAATGTTGCAAGACATTTGTGGATCTGAAAGAAGATCTAAAATTGAACAGCTCAAAGTTTTAATTGAGAAAGAACATGCTCGTATAAATCAGAACAACTTAGCTGAGGCATAATGTTTTTTAAAAGTATTATGGCAAGCCAAGAAAAAGATTTACCACAAAGTTACAAACCAGTGTTAGAAGCTCCCGAAGTTATTGAGCTGTTTGGTAGAACAACTTTGCATCAACAAGCAGCATTGCTTAGATTAATCTCCAGAAACTTACAAGTAGAAATAGATGACGAATCCTATATGGGATACAACATGGATTTTGAAGTTGTTGGAGCTATGATTAAAGCAACAGAATCTTTAGACTAACCCAGCTATACCAGATTGTTGCCTCATGGCAATTTCTCTATCTCTTTCATCCGGGAGGATTGTAGGTGATGTCATCTGTGGTAAAGACAATGTTGGCTTAGTTGTTGTTGGTATAGTGTTCATTGTGTTCATGTTAGGTGCAAGGGTGTTAATTTCATTCATAAGCTGCGCCTTATTAATTGGCGGAACATCTGGTTGTTCCTGCAAAGGTCCAGAGGCTGGAGCTTCCACCTCTTGTTCTAGTCTTTCATTCTGCGCTCTTATTGTATCGCTTAAATTTGTAACACCCTCTATACCACCTT
>TARA_R110002074_G_scaffold59674_2_pt1 | contig 14057 bp, 11 predicted proteins | sample TARA_R110002074 | Tara Oceans TARA_R110002074 (sample SAMEA4397215) | marine metagenome | biome: Polar Biome; feature: [MIX] marine epipelagic wind mixed layer (ENVO:01000061); material: water (ENVO:00002006), including particulate matter (ENVO:01000060) such as... | depth 10-100 m
AGCTGCTTCTTCGGTTGTGTCCCAATATTCAGCGATGTCTTTCCAGTAATCGCCGGGCTCATCAACGTTTAGAGGACCATACTTGATATGGTCTGCCTTGATAGCAGCATCACGGTTCTTGGTGTTTAGTTCCAAGTCTTGAGTTGCGGGGGGGCAAATATATCCCTTTGCCGCACCGACAATAACTTTCATCTCTTCATGGAGAAAACTTCTCCACTCTGTCATTAGTTTTTTCATATTTTGTTTATCACTTCGTAGACTTCTCGCCGCTGCACTTCCATCTCTTTCGACTTAGGTTATTGGGGGTGTTCGGGTCATTCTGTTTCTCTTTAGACAAGCCCTTCTTGATGCCCATTGAGCGAGCGCAGTAGGCATCGCCCTTGCTGGTTCCCGGCTTGACTCTAGGTCCGCCGCCCTTAGCTTTGCCAGCCTGACCATAAGATACTTTCTTACCAGACGCAGTTACCTTTTGCTTTGCCTTACCTTTGGCTGGTTTCTCATTGAGAGCAGCCATTTCTTCTTCTACCATTCTTCTAATGGTGTCTCTGTCGTAGCTACCCTCTTTGATGGAATCCTCTACTTCTTTTTCTGCGACTTCTTCATTTAGAAATTGTCGCCATTCATTTATTAGTTGTTTCATCCTTTTTTACCTGCCTTTGATTTTTTGCCGTAGCTGCCCTTCTTACTACATGCTGATGGTGTAGGACGGCACTTTGGGTATTTTGAACGTGATTCGCCGCTTTCACGACCGCAGGCACTACATTTCTTTTTACCCGTCTTTTTATCTTTACGGCAGGTGTTACAATCTACCCAGCCACTCTTGCTTCCTTTTTCACCTTTGCGACCGAACCACTTGCGCAGTCCTTCGCTGTCGCCCTCATTGATCTTGGAGAGTTCAGCCTCGACAAGTTCTCGGATGCGATCACGGTTGATGTTTTCTTTTTTGCTGTTGCCCCAGTTAGCAGCGCCAACCTTGCGGCACTTTACAAGAGCACCAGAAGCGTAAGCAGAAGGCCATACCTTGTAACGTGACTTAACTTTAGTATAGCAGGCATCTTTCTTGCCCTCTTTTTCAGCCAGTAGTTCTTCTTCCACTACTTTCCGAATTTCATCTATTGTAATTTTCATTGAGGGCTCCCTAGGCGGACAAAGCGATCCTCATTAAATAGGTGTCCGAATCAATAAAAGGAGCCTTTTCTTTGCGTTGCTGGAACACGTCACGAGGCATCTCGCCAATGTCCTTATAACCTGAGGTGTCCATCAAGCGGACTTCTACGTCATAAGCCAGCAAAGCTTTCACTAATCGCATAGCTTTTTTCTGAGCGTCAGCATCCAAGCCGAGCAACACTGAAGTATCATTCCTGACGATCTTCATGAAGAGCTTACTGTCTTCCCGCAGTGTTGAGCCGAGGAGAGGAATACTGTTCTCGCCAGCAACAATTGCGTCAAAGACTCCCTCAACCAGAGTGACCTCTCGCTCCCAATCAATCAGGAGTTCGTTGAAGATGATATCTTTGTTCCCTGGTCCGTTCATATACGGAGGCCATACATTAGGGTCATGTGTGCGGGACGTAAAAAAGTTACAGTAGCCGTCTTCATCAAATGATGGCAGGATGACCCTGTTTTTATATTCTCCACTTCCACAGTAGCCGATTTTCCAGTAGAGAATATCTTTTTCTGTTACCCCACGTTTGCGGAGGTAGTTGAAGACCATACGAGATGAGGGTGGGTGAGAGCGACCCGTAAGCGTTTGAAACTCATTTGGAAGGTCAATTCGCTGTTTTATTTCCTCTTCCTTCGCAAAGAGGTTGTCTAGGTCGCCTAGCTCTATATCGGCGTCAAAATCCTTCCATCTATTGATGTGGGAGATGTCGCCCCAACGACGTACAAGTCGTCGTAAGTTTTTTGTTCGCCAGTCACAAGCCCAGCACTTGGCTGCGTTCTTCTCGAAGTTGATTGAGAGCTTGGATTTATGGTGCCCACAACAGCGGGAAGGGTAGAGATACTCCTTCCCCTGTTTATAAGGGCGACCTAAAACCTCATCAAGTATCTGCTTCTTCTTGGCTGAGGCTGGATCGTTGAACAATTAGTACCCTAATTCCTTAAGTTGTCTAATCGTATTATCCACGTCATCTGGATTATGTTTAATAGCAATGCCGCCACCAGCACGGAATTCATTGACGTATTTATCACGGTCGTCAATTAGAAGTCCTTGTTTTCCGTTGTGAACTCCGTAGGATTTCTTGCTATCAGCTAGGTTGACTTTTTCCACTGGGACACCCAAATTCGTCTCGACCCACATCCGCTTGCCAATCTTTGACCCTTCAGCCATGGGAGCAGATAGAATCTCAAGCCCTGGAATATCTTTGATATAATCCCAAAGTTCTTTGCCGCCACGCTCCCATTCAAGGTTTGCCCAAAGACCCACATTATCTTCCACAAGACGATACATAAAGTCTCGAACTCGGTAGTTGCGGGGCAGACTCTTCTCTTGATCAGACCTGGCAATATGCCACTTGTTGATCTCAACGTCCCAGCCGCCAAGCTCTTTGGCTGCCGAACGGGCAAGTTTGTGATCAGGATGATCTGGTTGATCTTTTAGTTCCTGAAAGCGTTGATTCATGAATTTTAGAACGCCGCCCTCGAAATTGACGAGGACACCATCCATATCGCTAAAGACTTGGTAACTCATAGGAGCACCTCCCTCCATAGCTATAATAGCATATGTCTAGGATAGGTCAAGTAATTTGTTTAGTCTTCTTGGGCGTCAAGATAGGCAGCTACTGCCATCTGTTGCTTTTTCTTTTTTGACTTGCCCTTGAATTGCGGGGCGTCGGAATCTCGGAAGTCATCGACATATTCTCCAGCATCGGCGTCCTTGCTAAGCTTTTCCCCTAGGCTGGCAGAACTTTCTTCGCTTGATTCATAAGCTCGCTTTGCTTTATTCAGTATGTCTTGAGCGTTCAAACCTTCAGCCTCTAGGCGAACAAGCAAATTAGAGATTTGAGTGATGGCGTTTTGCGCTATCTCCTGATCAGAAGCCTCAGTAAGATTACCTGAGAGTTCTTTCTTGATTAGTTCACGAATAATTTCTTGTGTCAATTTCATAATGTAAATAGTTTGCTAATCTACTAATACTATCTTATCGGTCAAATATCCTTTATTGTCCTTATTCTTTATAAGAAACTCTCCTGCTCTTGCTATAACTATAGCATCAGCCCTGTCATCAGTTCCCTTCTTGTAATTCTTTCCACCACGAGCCATCTCAAATGTGAAGGATGTTTTCTCCTTCTCTTTTACCGCCTCGATGACCATCTTCTTGCGCTGAGGACCTTTGGTTCCTCTGGGGAAAGATAGACCATACAAAGATCTCGCAGTGTTGACATTAATAAAAGTTGGTGGTGCGCCAAAGGTATCAAAACTAATCCATGAAACAATGCCATTGAATTTGGCTAGCTTTATAATAGTATCTGCCCTGGACTTGCCGGGGAAAAACTTCTTCAAAGCTGTTTCGATAAATACACTCTCTATGTTATACTGACCTTTGAGTTCCCACAGGCTTGAACCTATTACTTCAGCCTTTTCAAAAAGAGAATCTACTTTGGAAATATCCCAGTGATCACTTACTAAAAGTTTGCCTTCTGAGTCTATAACAGCGATGCCAACAATGGTTGTTGATATATCTAAACCTAAAATCATATGATATGTTATCACATATCCAAGTTTATCTTAAAGGTATAATTATCAGTTTCTTTTTTTAGCACTGGATTGGCAAGCTTAGCTATTCCGAGAAGATTCTTGTCTTCGTCAAAAATGCCTACCTGATTAATGAAAACTTGTTTTTGAAACTCGTCTTTGTAATTACAGTAATCACTCTGGACTGTGTTTTTGATCATAATGTTATCAGGCTCAATATAGCCTGCCTCACCCGCTGTTACATTATTCTTCCAGCCGGCATCTGATGATGAGATCCAAGTTGGATTTTGAGAGTTGTTTACTTCGCCTGGTTGAGCAGTTGCAAACATTGTCATAGAGGGTATCTTTTGAGTGCCAGCAAAACCAATAGAAAATAAGCTGGAACTAGCATAGGTGGTGTGATTACCAAAATCTAACCATGTCACAGCAGCCGGCGAGCCAGCGCCAGAAAAGTCTTCAGTGTTAGAAGAAATTGCGACAGAAGATGTCATAAGCATAAAGCCTTCGTTATAAAGAACTAACCCAACAACAGACCCGCTAGTTGTCCCTATACTAGAAATCAACTCGCCATTTTGATACTTGTCCGACGCTTCTCCGATCAAAGTCCCTGTAAAATAATATTTGAGACTAACAGTTCCTTTTTGGATGCCGTCGCTAAAAAAGATAGAAGGAACTTGAATCATATTGACTTTGCCATCTACCAAAGATCCAGTAAACTTATATGACTCACTTAGATACCTGTAATAATTCATTGTATTTTTTAGAGAAATCAACTCTTTTCTGGATGTGGCATAAACATCCAATTGTTCACGTCGTTGCCGAGGATTGCCACGCATATTCTCTGGAGCTAGTCTGTTTGGAAAATATTTTCTAGACACAGAGGATGCTATTGGGTAGGATCCAGTTATCAAGTGACCAGGAGGCAATTGATTATAAGCTGATCCTGTAACCTTAGCACCTATAGTGATATAGGGATCCACCCCTTTGACAATAAAAGGTTGTATTAGTTGTTGGACTGTTCCGTCCCTGTCTACATTGTATTCATATAGGTTTGCTGAACCTGTAGAAACATTCGCACCCAGGAACCTGCCGTTGTTGAGATACGTTTGGGCACTGTTAAGCACAAACTCAAACTTAGGTCTAGTAACCATACGATTACTTATAATATCGTTTGGTCCGAAAGAATGAAGGAATGGCATGGCTACCCCCTTCTAGTAATCTAGCCTTACTCTTAGCGTGTACTCGTTTGCTGGAGTCTTTGGCAGAGGCTCTGATAACTTACCTACTGCGAGAAGTGCGTTGTCCTGGCTATAGAGACCCACAGTTGTTATGAAGGAAACTGGATTATCAGTGGCAACTGATTTTACACGAAGTTGACTTTGACTAAGATATGTGGGATTACTACTATAGTTGAACTCACTATTGTTAGCTCGGCAGAAATAAATACTTGAGTTTAACTCTGTAGTATTGTTGAAGCTAATGTTGTAAATTCGGCGACGAAGATTATCACAATTAGCTGCGATATTTGTTGTCGCCATAGCTGTTGCAAACGTATTAGTCGAGTTATAACTAGCAGAAGGTGCCTCAGGAAGACCAGTGCCCATACCTTTAGTAAATACTGAAGATGAAAGAACCGCCACTCCGGCTTGGTAAAAGACTAGTCCAACAATTTGGTTTGACATAGTAGCAAAGTTTGATCCCGAAGCATACAATAAATTGAAATCACCTGCGGGAGAATTTGTAAAGTATGGCTGACTACCATTCAAATCCTTCACGTCTAGAATTTTCCCGAACGGAGAATCCCAAGAGGCGCTGACACCAAGCTGCATTGTAAATCCGCTAGCTTGTTTTTGGATTTCATCTTTTGTCAAAAGTCGAGAAAAGTTAACTATAAAGACATCTCGCATTTTATTGATGGCATTTGTAGCGTCAAAATTACCACTTATGTCTAGCTGGTTAATAGATCCAGAGCTATTATACCCAGCCATAACTTGACATATTTCATTGTAAATATCATTTTTTGCATTTCTCTGACTGGAAAGAGAAGCAGAAAGACCAGAGTTGGTTGCGATACCAACAGTCAAATCAAGTATGTGGTTTGCTGATGAACTCAGATATGGGTAATCATAGACTGATTGGAACATTCCATGAGTATAGTTTTTAATGTTTGTACCTGCGGCAGCAGTTGTGCTGTTATAGGTTCCCGAAATAATAGTACCTGTCAAAGGTATAGATTCGTGAAGTTTTACCCGTGAGGTAGTGCGGTCATCATTAGTCAGTGGTTTGAAAGAGCCGATTGTAGGCATGGGTTACTCCTATTGTATCCTATTATGCTGGGTACTTCAATAATTTAAGGGGAATTTCTGTTCTATACCCCGTATTGAATCCCGTGATTCTTATTGATGTGTTGATAAATCTGAAAGTAGAGGCGGTGCCGGCACCAGGACCGAAGCTGACACTGGTGGTTCCACCAAGTGTGGTAAACAAATCGTTACTTTGTTGCAGAGACAGCTTAGATGCCAAACCTAAAATCAAACGTGATCCTAAAAGACCTGTCGTATTTGTTGGGCTAACTTGTGAGTTGCCTATATTACGACCGCCGTCCTGAGTATTTCGAAACTGAAATGCCGGCTCTGCTAATCCGCCAAGCCCGCCGTCCTGGCGAGCGAAATAGTTAGCATTATCACCCATGCCAAAGACATAAGTTGCGACATTATCATCATCAACAAAACTAGGTCGTGCTGCTACTTGCTGTCCATCATTGCCAGCAACTGTAGGTGTTATTCCCAGAAGTCGGTTATCTACTTCAACTATGTACGAACGCTCAACCAAGGGAGACATCTGGGCATCTGAGTTTACCAAATAATCAAGGCTGAAGGCTTGGTTGTCAATTCCCTGATCCACCATAATAGTTGAGTTTGCACTACCCGCACCATCAATGCCTGGACTGGCATAGCGAACACCAGTCGATGTAGCCTGGCCATCTAGACCACGAATGCGGTCGGTAGTATTTGTATTGACTGAGACATAATATCCGCCAACGGGACCGTTTGCATCTTCAGTTGTGCTATTGTTATTCTTAGTGTTTAGATTAATAACAGGAAGATACAACAAAGAACTATCTGCATAAGTCAAAAGCTTGCTCTTGGCTGAGGATAAGTTGTTTGTAAATGCTTCAAACACTGGGAGTTGCAAGATTCTAAGATCCTTGTACGCAGATCCACTTGTTGGAGTTTTATCATAAAGCGAATAGTCTATTTCATCATCTGCAAGAGCAAATTTGGCGATGTTGAAACTTCCGTTTCCTAATGCTAAACGCCTACGTCCCTCATCAGTCAGTACTGCGTCTAATAAAAGATCTCCACTATTATCTAAAAATGCCATAACGTTTCCTCGTATCGAACCCTGTTTTTTTCTCGGTTCTTATTAAATAGTTCCTATTATTCAAATTCATTCATTTATGTTTTTTCTACTTAGAGACCTTCGTAGTCTATACCGTCATTAATCGAGTCATCATCCTCTTCCTCTTCTTCCTCTTGTTCCTGTTGTTCATTGTGTTGTCTTTGCATATCGTCCCAGTCAGGATGACCAGGCTGCACAGGTTGCTCTTCCTCTTCGTCCTGTGCTTGTTCTTCAACTGGGGGTGGGTCCGATACGGGTCTGCCGCCAGCCTGTTGGTCCGGCTGATCGTCTCGCTCTTCTTCTTCCTCGTCGCCGTACTTTACTTCAAAATCTATCTTAATATCGAAGATACGCCCCGTATCTTTAGAAGTCAATCGAACAATAAAAGCCTTATCCTCTAAGGATTTACCTAAATGAGATGCTATATTGGGCGCTGCTATTATATTGCCGTCAGACCCCATCTCAAAATATGGAAACGACTGAATGTTAGAAGCGTCTATTTGAAGATATCTAGTAAGATCCTTTGTTGGAGTCTGCGGGCGGCGGCGCTTAGGAACCACACTATCAATCTCTGGTATCATAAGCCCCTTATCAGAAACTAAACGTACTCGGAAAATAGCACTAGGATTAGATACGTGCCCATGGTGATCTTCTATAGTGCAAGTATAAAAATAGTTGACGTTTGGAAGTATGTTATCAGTTATATCATAAGACAGTAGTTCTTGTATGCCTATGTTCTCTTCCAATATGTCTGAGGGGTCTGTAGTATATCTACGCACAGTAACAGTAGGATCTGCCTCATTGAACGATTTATAAATATCGCTATACTTATCCACATCTAAATCAATTGCTGTAGTGCGGTAGAGAGAGATGTTTCTTATTTCTCCCCTACCTTCAGGCTGAAACTCTAAGAATCCCTCTGGTAATTCAAAGTTGAGATACTCTTTTTGGTATCTATACAACTCTGCAAACTCAGATTCTCGACCGCCGATTGCAACTGCTTCCAAGGCATTGTCGCCTATAAATGATCCAGCATTCGTATTGACATGCACTTTTATTTGACTGTCCACACCACGCAATGGAAGCATCTCTAGGTATGGAGGAGAGGGTGGTCGGTCCATCACTTTTGTGGGCGGATAAAAAGTCCCCAAAAGACCACTATCAGATCCGCCATAAGTAAAGTCTTCGCTCTCTCTGCGGTCATGAACTGGTAATCTAACAATTTTTGGAGCAGGATATTCCTTAACAAACATCTCAAATAACAATTCCGGCGATCTTTCCTGTGGAGTTAGAGTATCCCCAGTCCAGACCTCCAGATAGCCACTATTGCCAATGTCCAAATATTGTTCCATTAGCCATATTGGATAGTTCGGGCAAGTAATCCCGACACTATATTCTGGGCTATATACAAGGGAAAATTCATCCAACTCATAAACATATTCTGTATTATACTTTATTTGTGTATCATAATATGATGTATTTAGGGACCCTGCTCCATTCCCAAACATAACTGTTTGCAGTATTACGTTGTCGTCTTTAGTCTTTTTTGTCAGTCCATAAGCCAAAGCCACCGAGGGCACTGCTTCTCCGTTTAGAATTCTAGTATATGCCCTGTCAGCATTACGTGCTGCTTTTGCCTCCATGACTTGAGCAGTTGCTAAGGACTTTTCGTTATCTGCTATAGTTTGCCGAAGGGGTACCCCGTTTTCAAAACGTTGGTGAACCTCTGTTCCCGCCGGATTCTCAGATAGAACAACAAACTTCCTATCAAGAGGCGCACCACTAAAGGGCTGCCGAAAAACAGATCGAGCGTTGAAAACATCAAAGTTTTCAGTAGTTGGAATCATGGATTGAACACCGTTCTCTCCGCTAATAAATTTAGACGTGTACACTAGACGTTGAGATTCTTTATTAGGAAGTTCTGCTGGTGGCTGAAACGGAGAACCATAGCACTCTCCTAAGAGCCTAAGAATAGGAAGACTAGTTCCTCTATCGTTCATATCCTGAGCCGTTGAATCCCAAGTGGATCGACGAAAAGCGACTTCGATTGACATTGGTGCGGGAATTCCTCGATAAGCTTCTAAGAAATTGCCAGCATTAGATGGCACCAGCAAAAAACTACCAAGCTCGGCGGCGGTGTCAACCTGATTCTGGTTAGCCGTAGGGACTGCCTCAGCATAAGTAGAATAGAACGCAAGCCCCTTGGTTGAACGAACAGGTATTTTAGAATCAAGTGTTGCCTGTGCTGTTATTTGCGGTAGATACTCAGTATTTGGTTGTCTGAAGTATAAGTTTCTTATGTAAGAATTTGGCAATGCAGTCTCAGGTATGCCCTCACCAGCCGATCCGGATATCAGCCTCTCATACCCAGGGACGTAAAAATTATACCGTGGTCTTGTATAATCTCCTGCCATCCCAGTGAATGCATCAGAGTCCCATTCTTGGTAAGTATGCTGTGTTCTCACAAAAGCACTATCGGATTGGTACCTAATGCATGTGTTCTTTGGCATTGTCACCGTAGTTAGAACTTGCTTGACATAAACCTTAGGAATCTCTGGCAACAGTGCTTGAATAACACGAAAATAATATAGTTGTGTTACTGTTTCTGGATTATCATCCTGATATTGTCCCTGGTCGCCTCTTGCACGCAAACCTAAACCCAAAAGCTGATAGTGGATAACATCTAAAAAGTTTTCCGTTACCCGATCAGCGAGTCCAAAATCAGGTGCTGTTCCGTCTTTGACTCTTCTCTGTGGACCTGAACCATCTATGTCGCCGCTGAAGCGATCATATAAGTTAGTCCTATTTTCTTCTGGTAAATGCCTGTAAAGTCGGTCAATAAAACGGCGAACAGCAAAACTGTTTGTGGGTATATTCCTTAGGTGCTCCTGGAGTTCATTGGGTTCATATATTTGAGGATCAGTGACTAGTTGTAAAGCTTCAAACGCACCACGGCTATTGACTCCCTCAACCAATTCATCTACAATCTTTTGAGAAGAAAACAACAACGCTGCTGCAAATTTATTTGGCAAGCTTGTTGTAACCGCCGAGTTTTCGCCAGCGCCATCAAAAAAAACAAAGTCCTCGTAGGGCAACGCATTCTGCTGCGCAGCAAATTGAGAAGATAAACCAGAGGTTGATTGTGTTGTTGAACGAACAAAGTTATTAAATGACCCTTCGGTAGCAGCAGGAAACTCCACCCTATCACCGACTAGGCGACCGCCAAGATTCCACAAAACATCTGAGGCATCATCCTCACGCAATGAATATGCTTGCAGATGTGGATCTACATTCTCTCCATTGACAGCGCCAGCTATTTGTTGATATCTAAATTTGTACTGGTAATAAGAAGCTAAAGGATCTAATTGATTACTAGCCGGCGATATTTGAGTATTTCTATTTGAAGCCATGTATTGTTATCCTAATCAATGCCGTCTGCTGCTGTTTGTAAGGCTGTACCTTCTAAATAAAAATACTCGTTATATGAAGGTAAGTTAAGTATTTCCTTGGTCTCAAAAATTTCAGCCAGTTCTGATTTGTCTTTGTCAGAATATTCTTCCCCAGCGAGATTCACATAATCTTGAGATGACATCGAACGTACCCTACACAACAACTTTGTTGATCTAGTTTGCAGTTCGCCACCTTTGGTAGCATCAAGCCTTCTCCATATTGGGAGTTTTAATCGACGTTGAGTTCCTGATAAGTTAGGAAGTTCTGGTTTGTCCAGTACGTTTTCGAATCCATCAAGATATTCTACCACGGCGATTTGTTTATAATTCATCCAAAAAGCCAAAAACTTAGAATAAGATCTCATTGGATCTAAAGTCTTCGGATAAGGGGGAATTTTTTCTTGTTTGCCGTAATAGCTTATCATTTGGTCTGGCTCGGCAGATGCCTCTTGGTCTTGTATCACAGGGCGAGTGGAACTATATTGAGTATTATCAGACCCTACTCCTAATGTCTCCCTCTCATCAGAGGCAGCAAAAGCTATCATGCTCTTTATTTGGTTAGGGAGAGATGATACAAAAGGCTGTTGTAGTACACCATTGACTTGATCACTAGCAACGTTTAGAAAATTCTTAAGTTGAACCAAAGAATTATAGCCACCATCCCCTGACTCCATCTCTGGGCTAAGCGTTAGCTCTCCTAATATAGCAAAGGGCAGCTTGATGGAGCCAATTTTTTGAGCGGATCGTGCTTTCTGAAGTTCTGTATATCCTGCCAGTTGTGTCTTATCCTGTGCCAAGACTTGGAGGTCTATAGAGTTCACCAGCGAAGTTGTTGCCAGTTGTACGGAAGTTGAACCTCCAATGATTGCTGGTATTATTTTACTAGTATCGGCAGTAGGACAGTCGTTGGCTTTCTTAGAATCTGTAACTGTGCTTTTTGGAGAACCTACAACAACTTTAGAAGTCTTAAATTGTGCAACAGCAACATCTTTTATCTGAATTCCTAAATCCGTAGCGAGTATACTTAGTGCTGTATCATAGATAAAACTTTCATCTTTCTGAGCGGGTGGCTTGGTGGGAACAATAGGACTAGTAACTCCCTTCTCGCTTTGGAAATTCAAGCCCACTATATCAACAAATAACTGGGCGTATCGATCATAATCATACGAAACAGCGTATCTCTCGCTTTTTACAGATGGCTGATTTATAAGCATTCTGCCAGGAGTGCGGATAGTCTTAGGGGTCATGTAACTATATGAAGCATCGGCAAAAAAGCCAGTTTCTGGTGGCGTTGAATTATTACCAACGATTGGCTGAAAATATTTTATGAATTCCTCGTTACGACGAGATAAGTAATCCTCTATCGTAACGGACTCTATACCAGATTTTGTTTTGTTTTTGGCTAGAATATAATCTGCCCCATACCCAACATTGTTAGATATTTCAACAACTTCTTCAAAATAGTACTCAGAATTTTGCTGGAGGGTTTGACCCATCTTATTTTGCCCCATTGCAAGAGCCTTCGCACCAAGTGTTGACGAAAGACCCAGAGGGTTATCCGGAGCTACTTTACGGAGTTTATCCATTATATCCTTGACAATATAACTAAATATGTTACTTACTTCACTCAACGTATCTAATTGCTTTTTAGCATCCCCAGGAATAACCCTAGGCATATAGTACTTTTCCAGTTCAATGCTGGATGATGATAGTAAACCAAGCAAGAAATCTAAACCGGATAGGTTTGCCAAGATGCCCTCAACTTGACTAGATTGTAAATTACGAGACACAGAATTTATTATTGATGATGTAGAATGCTCTAGGCGTATGAATAAACCAGCAAAGACTCGCATCATCTCCAAAGAAGAGTCCGTTACAGAAAGACGCACGCCATACTGAAAGGTGCCCGGAGTAGATGTGTTTGGGTCCATGGACTCTAAAAATTCTATTCCACTATAAGCCTCTGACAATCCACCTACCTTTGTGAATGGTCCAATCTCAATATCAGAAAAGGTAGAAGATGGTCCAAGAGTTATAAAGCGACCGCCAGTTCCTACAGAATTACCAGGAGCTAAAGCGTCTGGGTTTACTTCCCTCTTCAATAGCATGGATGTTTTTATATGTGATGGTTTCGCTGGCGCTACGATAGAAGAACCCGATGGGTCTCCAAGCAGTATCTTGCAAAGTTCCTGACTCTTATACAAGGAAGGAAAAGTGCTATTATTGATAAGGAAAGCTTTTATATCAAATGCACAGGCTATCCTATTCCTACCTTTATCATCTCGACTAAGCCACAAATCCGAATAGTAATGCTGATCTTCCGAAACGTCAACAGTATCTTGATTTATTTTTTCTAATAGTTCCGCCACCAAAGGCATAGGGTCGTTACCAGTTGTCTGATCCCGAACAGTAAACTTTGCCTTATCGGGGGCTCTTCTTGTAGTAAACTTAGACATACCAACATATGGATTCTCTGTAGTTGCTGGCTCAAAGTAATACCCGAGTCCGAGGGGTACCGCTGTAGCCACCAAAGACGACACATTGTTGATAGAGAATCCCGGATTGTTTTTGCTGCTATCGGAAACGATCTGAGGTCTTTGATATATGTAAGCATACAAAGAAAGTGAAGTTATATTTTGTTGCTCCGGAAGGCTGAAACTAACTTGACTGAATGTAAGCTTGTTACCTTTTCGATTATCTAGTAGCTCTAAGAGTGGAAAATCACCCATCACTAAGCCAGTTGGGATCGGGTCATTATCGCTGCTCGCAAAAGTTCCGTTCTTAAAGAGATTTTCAACTTGAGACATGTCTATTGAAAAGGGAGAAAATGGACCAGAAGTTCGTAAATAACCTTTACTTGTCCTCAAAGAACTATGAACAAAGTCATTGTATTGGTAACTGCTGATTGAATTTTCGATACCGCTCAAAGCATATTCATTATATCTTTGTGCTATAAAATCTACTGGTTTACAGGCACCGTCTATAGCTGCTATGATACGCATATTCAGGCTAGAATAATCTACCTTACCTGAAATTGTTTGGGCAGTTATGTCTAGACTAACTCTTCTAGAAATATTATCTGAATCGTTTACTCGTGACTCGTCTAAGAAAATTGATTCTATAGTTATATCGGATAGCGTTCTTAACATACTAATCTGCTCCCCCTAGCCTATCTGCTACATCACATATATCTACCGGAGTTCTATTTATCTGCTCATTGTATAAGGTCGAATTCATGACTGTTTCTATATTTTCAATTTCATTGTCCACAGAAATATCTAAAAAGAACTCAACTAAGTTATCCGTTAGGACTGGGAAGCTCTCAAAAATCTGTTCTTCTGTACCATTTAGACGCCTAGATAGAGCGTAAGGATCTCGTTGCTCTAGCAATTGAGTACCCTGTGCTGTCTGTGCGTTGATGAACTCTAAACTTCTAAATTCTCCATCAGTTCCAGATAGCATTACCTGAATGTCAAAGTTGCCGTTGCCCTTGAAAATAGTATTTAGTTC
>TARA_R110002074_G_scaffold143040_5_pt1 | contig 14030 bp, 16 predicted proteins | sample TARA_R110002074 | Tara Oceans TARA_R110002074 (sample SAMEA4397215) | marine metagenome | biome: Polar Biome; feature: [MIX] marine epipelagic wind mixed layer (ENVO:01000061); material: water (ENVO:00002006), including particulate matter (ENVO:01000060) such as... | depth 10-100 m
AATCATCGCACCATTGTCAGACACTGCCGGAGAAACAATATCAAGCAGCGTAGGTAGAATATACGGCATGTGCACAGCAAAAGCTGACGCAGGTATTGAACCAGATCCTGATGATGCAGATCACTTATTTTGGGGAGGCGGATCCAATGCCGCTGCAGCTTCACCACTCGGCGGCGGCTTTACACCTGTAATAACTACTACAGCTAGTCAAAGCGCAATCAACAGTATTATGATAGTGCACTATCCATCTTCTAATGCTCTTGATGCAGCATTTAATTTCTGGTCATGTGTTCAAGACCTGGGTGCAGGAAACACAGCTGCAAAAGATGGTGGCGTAAATCCAGGTGCGCTTATGGATGTCGCAGGAAATATTGCTGCCTGGCCTATTCCAATAGTTAACGGCACAACAAAAGTAAATAATGGAACAAGATCTTCAAAGCAGCTAATTGGAGTAATGAGACAAGTAAAGATGGCGAATCCAACACTATGCAGATCTATTGTTCAAGATGCAGCTGGTACAGTAATTGGTTATGCATTTACAGGTGCAAGAGCATATGCAACTCAAGGCTTCTTGTACACAAATAGTTAGTAAAAGTTAAACATTAAATTAAAATAGTTTATACTCTTGATCAAGGAGTATAAATGCTGAGTCCTTTTAACAACAATAATATAAAAAATGATTTCCAGAACGCAAAGGTAGTTTTTGTTTCTGATGTTCACAGAGATGACTATGTTGGTGGCGCAGAGTTGTCAACAGATGCACTTACTAAAACTTCACCACTTGAGGAGGTTTGTTTTATTAGAAGTAGAGAGTTAACAACAGATCACATCAGCACCGGTGCACAAAAGATTTGGGTTTTCTTTAACTTTGCATCAATGAATCTTGACTTAGTTCCTGCAATTGTAGCTAACTGTAATTACTTTATTGTTGAATACGACTATAAGTTTTGTAAATACAGATCTATTGAAAAACACGAAGCAGAAACAGGATCTCCATGTGACTGTCATAACGATAGATTTGGAATGTTTATGTCTTCATTCTTTGCTGGAGCAGAACATATTTTTTATATGTCACATGCCCAGAGATCTGTCTATCAAGAAAGATTTCCTTTCTTGACAAACGAAAAAACATCTATATTAAGTTCTATTTTTGATGTAATAGATTTAGAACACATAGAAAGACTTAGAAAATCACGGTCAGAAAATATTACAAGACATCAATATGTCGTCTTAGGAAGTAACTCTTGGATTAAGGGCACAGAAGAAACACAGAGGTACCTAGAAGACCACCAGATTGATTCTGTTGTGTTAAATGGGTTATCGTACCATGACATGCTTAGAGAACTCTCTATGTACAAAGGATTAGCATTTATGCCACTTGGCGGTGATACATGCCCAAGAATTGTTATCGAGGCGAAACTTCTTGGCCTCGACTTAATTTTAAATGACAATGTCCAGCATGCAACAGAAGATTGGTTCAATAAAGAGCTAGACGAAGTTGAATCTTACTTGCTAGACGCACATAATAGATTTTGGGGAAGAATATTAGAATTTGTAGAAAAACTACCAACAGTGAGTGGCTATACAACAGTTAGAAATGTTATTGAGCAAAAATATCCTTGGCGCGAGTCAATTAGCTCGTTGTTGACTTTTTGTGATGAAGTTGTTGTAGTTGATGGAGGTTCTGATGATGGATCTTACGAAGAATTACTGGCTTGGGGGAAAGAAGAAGACAAACTTATAGTAAAACAAATCTCAAGAGATTGGAATAGCGAAAGATTCTCAGTGTTTGACGGTTTGCAAAAAGCTGAAGCTAGGCTACTTTGCACAGGCGACTGGTGTTGGCAGCAAGATATTGACGAAGTTGTTCATGAGGTAGATGCCCCAAAGATTAAAAAGCTTGCTGCTAACCTTCCCAAAGCAATGCATCTTTTAGCGTTACCTGTTATTGAGTACTGGGGCAATAAAGGAAAAGTTAGAGTAGATGTAAACCCATGGAAGTGGAGACTCAGTAGAAATCTAGATCATATTACTCACGGCATCCCTGAAGAGTTAAGAAGGCATGATGAAGCAGGAGAGTTATACTCAGCACCAGGTTCTGATGGGTGTGATTATATCGATAAAGACACAAACAAAAGAATTGGTTTTTCAACATTTTATACACCTGATGTACATGCAGTAAGAAACGCTGCAATGATGAAAATAGGTACATCGCTTGAAAACTATGAAAAGTGGCTAAATACAGTTATTGAAGAATTACCTGGTGTACATCACTATAGTTGGTTTGACTTAGAAAGAAAGATAAACACTTACAAGAATTATTGGTCGCAACACTGGCAAAGCATTTTCAACATGAATCAATCAGATACTGCAGCGGCCAATATGTTTTTTGACAAGCCATGGTCTGATGTTACTGACGAAGATATCTCTTTACTTGCAGAAAAAATGGAATCAGAAATGGGAGGATGGATTTTTCACAGCAAGATAGACTTTAATAAACCTACTCCCAGTATTAAAATAGAAAGAAATCATCCGATATTTATGAAGGAAAAAATCAATGAATAAAATAGAAAAAATAGAAAAGCCCTGGGGTTACGAAGTTATTTGGGCAAAAACAGACAGCTATTCAGCAAAGTTTTTGCATATTAACCCTAACTCAAGATTAAGCCTGCAATATCATAAAGAAAAAGAAGAGACACTTTACGTAATGGCAGGAAATCTAGTGTTTCAGCTAGGAGAGAAAGAATCTGAAACGATAACAGGGCCCGGCTCTATTATTCATGTCAAGCCCGGAATAGTCCATAGATTTGGAGCAGGTAATCAGCCTGTCATGCTTTGTGAAGTAAGTACTTCTGAGTTAGATGATGTTGTAAGACTAGCAGACGATTATAATAGAGAAGAAAAGTGAATACAAACTTTGTCTTTTTAACACCTGCATTCAACTGTGAAAAAGAAATAAAAAGAACTCTTTTTTCTATGATTTCCCAGTCATATGATAATTGGCGAGCAGTTTTTATTGACGATGTTTCAGATGATCAGACAGGACAGGTTATAGAAGACATATCTAATTCATTAGGCTTAGGTGATAGAGTAAAAGTAATTAGAAGAGAAGAAAAGTTTGGAGAGACAAGAAATACTCTTGAAGAGATAAAACAAATTGATGACAATGAAGTAGTGTGTCGCCTTGACGGAGGTGACTGGCTGACAGAAAATGATACTCTATTTTACATGGATGAAATATATAAAAAATATGATCCTGGCGTTGCCTGGACTAATCACAGATGGTCATATACATCTAATAACATATCTGGGGCGCTAAACTTAAAAGAAGGACAAACTGTATATGATCATCCATGGGTTTCTAGTCACTTAAAGACTTTTAGAGCAAAACATCTTAAGGTAATTCCTAAGAAAAACTTTTTAGATGAAAATGGTGAATGGATAATGATAGGTTGTGACCAAACTGTTTTCTTGCCTATGATGCATATGTGTTTTCAAGAAAAAAGAAATCTTGTACACTTTCCACTTGTTTGTTACCATTATAACATAGACTTAGAAAATCCCAATCTATTTAAGAGTGATAGATCACTTAAACAAAGAGATGTGGCACTCTGGGTAAGACAAAGAGGTTTTTTAGATTGAAAGTTTTTGCTCACAATTTTAATCCCAATTCTAACAGCGGACCAAACAAGTTTACACGGTCTCTTTTCAAAGAGCTTAAAAATAAAGAAGGATTTTCTCTTTGTAGTCAAGATGAAGCAGATGTAGAGTTTTGTTTAATACAGCAGTCTCTAAGTAAAAAGAAACCAATGCTTTTAAGGCTCGACGGTATATACTTCAATTCAGAGCAAGACTTTAATCAACAAAATGCACCAATAAGATTTGCATATGAAAACGCTGATGCTGTAGTTTTTCAATCAAACTTTAATAAGCAGCTAACTGAACGTTGGTTTGGCGAGCACAAAAATAGTCATGTCATACATAACGCTTATTTCGGTGATATAATAAAAGACAATATATTTAAATCCACGTTCCCAGGTAAAGAAATATGGTCTTGCGCATCATCTTGGAGACCTCATAAGCGTCTTTTAGAAAATATAAAATACTATCTTAAGTATGGTCCTGACAACTCTATTTTTATAGTTGCTGGAGATACAACAGCTAGTTCTATAGCGAAAAATGAAAGATTCCAGATTTCTCAGCTAAGCGTCCCAGAATCAAAATCAGTAATGTTCTTTGGTAATCTTGAATATGATGTACTAAGACAGCTATACGATGCCTCCACAACATTTGTTCACTTAGCATACCTTGATCATTGCCCAAACGTTGTAGTTGATGCACATGCGCACGAATGTCATATAGTCTGTAGTTCGACCGGAGGAACAAAAGAAGTTGTAACTAAAGGAACTTTAATTTTGGAAAATCCTTGGGATTTTTCTCCAATAGAACTCTATAAACCACCCGAACTAAACCTAGAAGACATTATAGAATACAATGCTTCGAATGCTTCGTGTGCTAATAAATTGGCAGAAGCATGTTTGAGTAAATATAAAAAAGTTTTTAAAGAAATAAAGTGAGAAAATGAAAAATATAAGTGAATTCTTCGAATCAATTAATCCAGACTTTTTATCAGCAGATAGCAAACTAGAAGCCAGATATGACAAAATATGGAAAGATGTATATTTGCCTTCACAAAGAAAAAAGATTTTTGAAAACAATATTAGCGAAGATGTGAAAATACAAGCGTTTAACGGGCTAAGTAAGCGAGGAAAATTTCTTTGTGACATCTATGACTATTTTAAGTGCAAAAACATCGCCGAGGTAGGTACCGCTGAGGGTTTCCAGTTTTTTACATTTTGTGACCACATAGAACAAGGCAAAGCAAGCGGAAAAGTTTATACATGTGATGTAAGAGATGTTAGAAGTAAAAAATATTCTGAAAAGTATCAAAAAACAGGGCTTTTTACTTTAGGAACATCTAAAGAAATGTCTGAAAAAATTATTGATGATAAAGAAGAAATTGATCTATTTTGGATAGATGGTGCTCACCACAATTCTGCAGTTTTGACTGATGTAATAAGATTATCAAAAAATCAATCTAAGGATGCAATATGGATTTTTGATGATTTTAATAAACGATTTGGTAGCTATCAAGAACTCCAGTTTTTGGCATCTTTATCTGAAAACTATTTAATAACACTGGGACCTACTGCTTCTGGAAAACCAAACAATATGCTAATAGTTGCCGGAAGACTTTAAGAATGAAAATAGTATTTTATTCAGATACAGAAAACTTAAACACAGGTTCTTATAGAATATGGGTTCATGACTTAAATACAACTCTAGTAGAAACAGGCATTGATTCAAAAGTTGTACATTATAATCTAGAATTGATTGACAAAGATGCGGATGTAGTTATATTTTGCAAGTCTGCTTATAAGCGAATACAAGAATTTAAGAAAACATCAAGTAGGACTGTTATTGGCGCAATTAATGTTAGTTGTGATTACTATGACCCCAATATAGATTTTGTAATTGCTGGGTCGCCAGAAGAGTATGCTTCTTTAAGCAGATATAAAAATGTTTTTATTTACCCGCTGATAGAAAAAAAGTTTGAAAATATCAAAAGAAAAGAGCATACTCTTGACAGAGATGTGCTCACTATTGGGTTTCACGGTCATTACCCGCACTTGTTTAAGTTTGAACCTTTTTTAAAAAATGCAATCGAAGGATACGATAAAAATATTAAAAAAGTTGAACTAAATATAATAACAGGAAACCCTGGGTTTGAATGGAAAACAGGCCGCCCCGATGTCAAAATAAATATATTTAATTATGATGAAAACTTTTCTGAAGTCATTAGTTCATGTGATGTAGGCGTTGTTCCAAATGTATCAGATATAAGAATGTCTTTTCCTAAAATTCAAGAAATAAAAAGTATAGAATTTGGTCTATACGATACTGACTATTACTTAAGACTTAAAAATAAAACTAATGCTGGCAGAGCATACGTTTTTTATCAACACGGAATACCTGTCATTCATGATTTATCACCTAGCAGCTTTGAACTCATGAAAATAACTGGGTATAATATATGTGCACACGATAGCAACGGTTGGTATAGAGAATTATGCAATTTGACTGACTATAAAAAAAGAGAAGAAATTTCAAAAGCTTACTATGCTGCTTTTGACAAATATTACAATTTAAAAGATTGTTCAAAAAAACTAATAAATAGCATAGAAAATGTAAAATACTTAAAAAGTCTTCTAGTAAGAAAAAGAGGTAAGAATGTCCAAGATTGAAAAAGGTTTTCTTTATATAGCATTTGGAGAAGCGTTCACTAAAGAAGCGCTAATGTCAATAAAATCACTAAAGCGATATAACAGCGAACCTGTTGCATTATTTACTGATAGAGAACACAATGCAGAATTTGAAGGTCTAGTGGATCTTTATGCAAAAATAAATCCACAACACATTAGGGCCAAGGTTGACTTTATTTCACAGACACCTTTTGAAAAGACTGTGTATCTAGATTCTGATACTGTTATAGTAAGAAATATTTCAGATATGTTTGATGTCTTAGATAGATTTGATGTTGCAGTAACAAATGACTATGCAAGAAAAAGAAAAAAATATGCTAAGATAGTGCCAGAATACGAAGAAATTCCATATTCATTTTCAGAAGTCAATGGTGGAATCATGGCTTACAATAATTCATTAACTACAAACACATTCCTGTCTATGTGGAGAGAGTACTTTTATAAGTACTTTAAAGAAACAAATGGCTGGGATCAAGTTAGTCTTCGAGTTGCTTTATGGAGAAGTAATGTTAGAATTCATCATTTTCCGTTTGAATACAACATAAGAAGCAAAGGCAATAGAGAAAAACAAGATAGATTCAAGCATGAATTTGGTGAACAACATATGGCACCAAGAGTTTATCACTTACACTACAAAAACAAAGACGTGCATAATAATAAGTTTGAATATGAACTAGATGATTTAAAAGAATTTGAAAAGAAAATTATAGAACAGGCAGTGGAGTATTAAAATGAGCAACAAAGGCATGGATTATGAAAAATATAATAAAATATATCTAAAAAAAGGCGTCATGACAAAAAGCGGAGGCTTTGTAGGAAAGTATGGTGACAACAAGGATTTAGATAGTAAGTGGGATAGGTACGGTAATGCTTTTGACGGAAAAGAAAGTATTGATGATATTATGCAGCTTAAACCTACTTCAATGTTAGATATCGGATGCGGCCACAACCAGTTTATTAAAAAAATAAAACAAATAAAAGACATACGAGCCGTCGGAATCGATATAGCATGTCCGTCAGCAGACTTTATTGCACCTGCTCATATTTTGCCGTTTAAAGATCAATCTTTTGATATGATAGTAAGTTTTGATTGTATGGAGCACATACCTGAAGAAGAAGTAGATTTATCTTTTAAGGAGTTTTCTAGAGTTGCTAATAGAATATATTTAAAAATATCGCTAGCACATAGTAAGACGCTGATTGACAATGAACCGGTTCATGTTTGTGTTAAGCCAAAAGAATGGTGGGTTGAAATATCAAGAAAATATTTTCAAGATACAAAAGTTTTATTACATAATAGAAAAAATACTTTATGGGAAAATATTGTTTTGTATGGGAGAAAATAAGTTGAAAGCTTTCGAACGTTTTGCAGACTATAAGAGCGCTGTAATTGTAGGTAACGGCCCATCTGTTAATGATTACAAGTGGGACAGCTTTGCAAAAAGAAAGGAAACTTTATTTTTGTCATGCAACAGAGTCAGTTTTATTTTTAATAAAACAAGTTGGATACCAGACATATTTTCATGTTTTACTAAGGCAAGTTTAGAAAAAGAAGAATGGATAAAAAGCATTGACAAGTGCTTGCAGAAAGAAAAAATCGTTTCATTTGTTGATAAAAGATTTAAACAAGTTTCTAAAATTGAAAAACATCACTCTAATTGCTACTTCATGAAAAACATACTAGAACATTCAAGGCACGAATCTATTAAAAAAGATTTTATAAAACATAGTTTTCAAGATAATGTTGTCAAATCATATTCAGCAACTGCAACGCTATTTCAGATATGTGATAATTTAAACATTGAAAGAATTGCAATTATTGGACAAGATGGATATACACTAGAAAAAGGAAAAAATCATTTTGATAAAAAATACATAGATGAGGCTTCGAATTTTTCTAAATCTAATAGTAGAATAATATCAATGCACAGAGAATTAAATAGATATTTTTCTAAAAAAAATGTAAAAATATACAACTCATCAAAAAACTCTATTTTAAAAGAAATATATGAATTTAAAGACTTGTGCTTATTTGTAAATTAAAGCCACACATATTATTATTCTTATGAATAAGGAGTATGATCACGTGTCAAAAATAACAGTTATAGCAGAAATAGGAATTAATCATAATGGTTCTATTAAAAGTGCAAAAAAATTAATTGATATAGCAAAAATTGCAGGTTGCGATTACGTAAAATTTCAAAAAAGAAATCCTGATATATGTGTTCCTGAACATCAAAAAAATATACTACGTGAAACCCCTTGGGGTAAAATAAAATATATTGATTATAAGAAAAAAGTAGAGTTTGAAAAACAAGAGTTTGATGAGATAGATGAGTATTGTAAGAAAATCGGAATTAAATGGACAACGTCAGTTTGGGATTTAGATAGCTTAAAGTTTTCTCTAAATTATGATTTGGACTGCATAAAGATAGCATCAGCTTTGATAACTAATCTTGAACTTTTAGAGGCTACTTCTAAAAAATACGATGAAATTATTTTAAGCTCGGGAATGAGCACAGAAGAAGAAATTGACAATGCAGTTAAAATAGCACTTATGTATTCTAAAAAAGTTGTTTTAATGCATTGTAATTCTGCTTATCCTGCGCCTTTGAGTGAGCTTAACCTTTCCTGCATTAAGACACTAAAAGAAAAGTACAAGAATGACAATGTTGTGATAGGGTACAGTGGGCATGAAACATATCTTCATACTTCTTTAGCAGCTGTTTCAATTGGAGCAGAATATATTGAGAGGCACATAACACTTGATAGACAAATGTGGGGAACAGACCAATTTTGCAGCTTAGAACCACAAGGTCTTTTTAGACTAGTACAAGCAACAAGGCAACTTGAGATTGCCTTTGGTGACGGAGTAATCGGTGTCACGCCTTCCGAACTCCCAGCAAGAAAAAAATTAAGAGGTGTCTGATGCCAAGGATTATAATTACTGGGTCAGAAGGCCTGATAGGAAAAAGTGTAACTTCTTTTTTTGAAAGTCAAGACTATCATGTTATAAGATGTGACTTATCTTTAGGTCATGATCTGACAGAAGAAAGATTTGTTAGAAATTTTTTTAAAGATAATAAGGCAGAATATTTGCTAAATTTATTTGCTTTTAATGATCACGTTTCAGATACAAATATAACAAATAATTTATTTGATATAACAATAAGTTCTTTTGAAAAATATCTTAATGTTAATCTAACAAGTCTTTTTTCTGTTTGTAGGGAATATGCTAGGAACAATAATGAAGGTGCAATAGTTAATGTTTCAAGTCTATACTCATCTTTATCACCAGACCCAACTCTGTACAAGGCTTTTCCAGGAGATAAAAAGGAAAAACACGTTGCGTATGGTGTGACGAAAGCAGGTGTAGAACAGTTAACAAGACATCTTGCAGTTCACCTTGCACCTGATTTTAGAGTCAATGCAGTAGCTCCAGGAGGTATAGGCGAAGCTTCTCAACCTGATCATTTTGTCAAAAGATTTGTCAATAAAACACCTATGAATAGAATGATGAAACAAGAAGATCTTTTTGGGATCTTTATGTACTTGTGTTCTAATGCATCTATCTATACAACAGGTCAAACATTTAGAATAAATGGAGGCTATGGTTGCACATGAAGGTAATTATAACAGGGCATACTTCTGGCATTGGAGCCGCAGTTTATAATACTTTAAAAGCTGCAGGTCACAGCGTAGTAGGTTTATCTAGGTCAAATAACTATAACATCAAAGACGAAGATAGAGTAGTAGAAAAGATAATTTCAGAAAACCCAGATGTGTTTGTAAACAACGCTTACAGTAAGGGTTCACAGACAAATATACTTAAAAAGATATACGACAGTTGGAAGTATGAAGATAAGTTAATTATCAATATTTGTAGTGTTGCATCTTTAATACCCAATACTCATGAAGACTATTTAATGGAGTATGCCAGCGATAAAAGAGAGCAGCGACACTTTTGTGAAAAAGTAAATTTTCAATATTCAAAGAATGATTTTAAATTAATAAAGTGCAGACTGACTAATTTAAATTTTGACTATGCTAAAACAAATTTTAAGTCTAAGCATGATAAAAGAAAATTTCCCAACTTAACGCCAGAAGAAATTGCAAACATAGTGATGTTTATTACGAGCAATAAAAATGTTTGCATTAGAGAAATTTCATTTCATTCGACAAGAAGTCCGGAGATAGAAGAATGAAGATTATAGAGATTGGCCATAATCATATGGGATCAATTGAAAAAGGAATTGATCTCATAGGAAAAATCTGCGAAACTTCTTGTGACGCAGTAACCATTCAGCTTAGAGAACAAAGTTTTTACGAGAATAATTCAAATTTTGACTTGCCCTACTATTTTTATCATGTAGTTATTGATAAGATTAAGAAGTCAGGAAAAAAGGTTGGTGTTGCACTTTCTAATTTAAAAATAATTGATTTTTTTAATAACCAAACACCTGACTTTTATAAGATTCTAAGTAAAGATTTAGAAGACCATGAATTTTTAAGCAAAATATCTAATTATTCAAAAAGTAAACTATACCTCTCGACTGGAATGTCTTCTTATGATAAAATCGAAGAAGCGCTAAATACGCTAGGTTCTAATACAACATTAATTCATACTAGTATGTCTGATGAACTTGCAGACGTTAATTTAAAAGCAATACAAGGAATGAGGGAAAGATTTGGTGTAGACATTGCATACGGAAACCACTGTAAAAATTTAAATGCGGTGTATGCTGCACTTTCTTTCAAGCCGACAGATGTGTTTTTATACACAAAAGGTCAAGAAACATTAGATTATCCTGACAATGATCATGCAGTCTCAATCAATCAACTTGAAATATTTTTAGAAAATATTGAACAAATTGAAAAAACAATAGGTGACGGTGTAAAATATAAAATAACTAAAGGAATTAAGGGACAAAAATGAGAAAAACAATTGTACTTGGAGGCTCTAGAGGTATCGGAAACGCAATATCAAATAGGCTTTCTCAGATCGAAGATAACGAAGTGTTTTCATATTCTTCCGATCTAGATACGGGAAACATAGAACATATCAATGCGCTAGCCGAAGATCATAAACATGTAGATATTTTAGTTTTAAATACAGGAGGTCCGCCTGCAATTGATTTTTTTGATATAGATGAGGGAACTTGGCAAAAGTACCATAATCAACTCTTTCTTGGCTTTTGCAATTTACTTCAAAAAATTCACATTAAAAATGGTGGTTATGTTTTTCTAGTATCTTCATTTAATATAAAAGAGCCGAATCCCAAGTTAGTACTTTCAAATGCATATAGGCTGGCATTTGTAAGCGTTTTTAAATCATTAAGTAAAATACTGGCACATAGAAAAATTAGTTTTATTAATATCGCACCCGGGCCAATTCACACTGATAGACTAGAATCGCTTGTTGAAGATATAGATGAACTAGCGAAAGAATTACCAATGAACTACATACCCGACCCTGATGAAATAGGAAGATTTGTTATGTCAATAGTAGATAAAGAAATAAAATATCTTTCAGGCGTAACTATCAACTTTGATGGCGCTGCATCCAATTACATACTTTGAGGCATTAATATGAAAAAGTTAGATGACATTGTAGTAATAGTACAGGCTAGGCTTTCATCTAAGCGTATAAAAAATAAAATGACAAGACCTTTTGCAGGATCTACATTAGTTGACATATGCCTTGAAAAAATCAAAAAATCAAAAGTCATAAACATGGAGAATTTTTATTTTTCTGTTCATGAAAAACAATTAAAACAAATTGCAGATAATCACAAGGTTAATATCTGGGATAGAAGTGTTAAATCTGCAAATTCTGAAGGTACACCACTAACAGAACTTTTTGATTGGTGGGACGCTTTTATAGATAAAAAATACGCAGTAGTTGTGAGCGCTTGTTGCCCAATGCTAGATATTGAGACAATTGACAACTTTGTTAAGGCATATTGTGAATCAGCTTCTGATGGAATGATGAGTGTAGTAGAAAAAAGAAATTATTTCTGGGATCATACTCATAATTTAATTACACCGTGGCCTGATGGTTTAGAAATAATGAATACAAAATTTGTTAAACCTACATATGAAACAGCACAGTGTTTGTACGGCGGCAAGCTAAGCAAAATAGGTAATGGTATATGGATGGGAAAATTTAATCAACCAGGTGACATTGATTTGTTTCCAATTAAAGAAGCAGAAAGCTTTGACATTGATTATGAAGATCAATTTCAAATAATAGAATCACTTTATGAAAAAGTAATCGCCGGAGATTAAGTGGAATATTCAGATTTTATAAAAAACAAGTCTGTTGCTATTGTTGGCCCCGCACAGTATATGATGGGGAAAAAATTAGGCGAAGAGATAGATAAACATGATATTGTTGTTAGAATAAATAGATCAATTGAAAGCTGTAGCCAGTTTGGGATTGATATTGGAAAAAAGACAGATATTTTATACTCTTGTATGATTGAGAAACCAGAAAATGCAGGAGAAATAGATATTGAAGATCTAATAAATAGAAATATACACTTTGTTTGTATTCCGCCTAGATCTTCAATGCGCGGAATAGCTAGTAGTCCAATTCAGATATCTGAATACGCAAGTCATGACAAACTCAAAGATGTCAAAGAAAAAATTAATACTAGAATCATCGATTTAGAATTAAATAATGACATTGCAATGCAGGTAAACTGCAGGCCTAATACAGGATACTTGGCAATATTTGATTTGCTAGCTAGTAAACCTAAAAAACTCTCAATATACGGGTTTAGTTTTTACCTTGATGGCTTTATTAAGGATACAAAGCAAGGTATTACTGGTATGTCTGAAAAAGATTACGCATTAAAATGTTTTAATTCTAAAAGACATGTCCAGTCAAATCTTTGGAGTTATGCTAAAAAAACATTAGTTAATAATAAAAATGTTTATCTTGACAAGACATTGGAAAAAATTCTAATGATGGAATTTTTTTCTAAAGAAATATTTGAAAATACAATTAATAATATAGACTAGATAAGTTATAATAGAACTAAACGGAGAAGGCTTAAATGCTTAATTTTGAAAACTTAGATGAAAAATTTGTCAAGGTTGTTAATTCGTCTGAATGGAAGAACTTGCAAGAAAAATTTAATGAAGCAAATGAAATATATGTCTTAGGGCATGGAGGGAATCTTGCAGTTGCAGACCATGCCGCGACTGATATATCTCGACTTTCTAATGGTACAAAAAATGCGATGTCGCCATCGTCGGCAGTCGTAGCAACTTCTTTAATTAATGATGTTGGTTTTGACCAATGGATGGTTACATGGCTAAATCAAAGAACTTGTGCAAAAACAAAAAACCAGATAGAAAAATCGCTTGTCTTGGGTGTTTCTTCTTCAGGAACAAGTACAGATGTAATAAAAGCTTTGCAGTGGGCTAGCGAACAAGGTATGAAAGTAGGAATAATAACAAGTAAGCCCTTAAAAGAAAAAGTTTCTAATTTAACAATAATAGAGTTGGGCGCAGAATATTATCACACAGCAGAAGTTTTAACGCTTCTTTTGTCATATGAATTAACCCATGGTTCTGGTAATATTTGCCCACCAATTGGTAATAATAAACCAAAGGATCTTGAAAAGCTTAATTGGAAAGGTGGGAAAATAAGAAAGCATAGTTACCCAGATGAACAAATTAATATTGGGATCGACTTTG
>TARA_R110002074_G_scaffold173117_3_pt1 | contig 14024 bp, 15 predicted proteins | sample TARA_R110002074 | Tara Oceans TARA_R110002074 (sample SAMEA4397215) | marine metagenome | biome: Polar Biome; feature: [MIX] marine epipelagic wind mixed layer (ENVO:01000061); material: water (ENVO:00002006), including particulate matter (ENVO:01000060) such as... | depth 10-100 m
AGACTTCTCACCTTTGTTTGCCTGTGTTTCTCTGTCTTTAGTAACCTTATCAGCAATAAAGGTATCAAGTGCAGGATTTACGGTACTTAGCGCACTAAGTATCTGAGCATATTGTTGGTTCTTCTGCGGGGCCGCAGGCCGCACATAGGTATCAACGGGTCTAGCGACTACCGCTGTTGTTTCACCCATCGCTCTCAAGCGAGAAGTATCAACTCTGGCTCTTGGTCTTCTAGCCATTGGTGGCATCCTTCAAAAGTTAACTCAGTTAATTATTAGCCCTGAAAAGCAGGTTCATTGGGGTTGTTGATTTTGTTGTATTTGTTGTAGCCTTGTAGACCCAACCCAGCCATTTGAAGCCCAGTACCTAAGAGGCTTGGGGCTGTCGGCAGGGCCATACTATTCACCCGCCCTTGGGCTTGGGACTCCAAGGCTTTACGGTCATAAATCCCTTGTTGCTGTATGGCATCAAAGTTCCTGTTGATTGTCCCTTGGTTATTCAGCTTGGTTCTCTCAATGTCTGCCACAAGTGCAGCTATAGACATTCCAGAAACCCCAGCTTCACCAGCGGAAGCTATGGTTCTACCTTTGACCTTTGCGGCCTCAATCTTGCTTGCCATTGCCTTATCCAAGAGGGCATCCCGTTCCTGAGATTCCCGAAGGCTTAACTGTCCCGCTTGTTCCAACATGGATTGCTGGGCTAGTAGCCTATTGGTGTTATACTGCTGTTGCTCTGCGCCAAACTGTTGCTGGTCGGCTCGGTAGTTCATAAAGGTTGAACCTACGGAAACCGCTGTGCCTACTGCGCTCAACCCTGTGCTTATTGCTGCGGCTCCCTCGGCTGCGCCAAGTGCCATACCTATTTGTGCAAAGCACATGGCTAACTCCTTATTCTTACAAATTCATAGAAGGGCTGGGGGTGAACCCCGTAGTTAGGCTTTAGGGATATGAAGGTAAAACCTAGTATCTTGAGCCACTTGATAGCCCTCTTGTTATCTTGAGACACAAAGTTGGTTAGAACTTGGTATCTCTTTTGTACCTCAGTTACCCATTGTTTATTCTGAGTAACGAACTCCCTGTTAAAGCTAAGACCCTCTGAGGCTTCCGACATTAGCAACCAAGGAATACCCACGGTTCCGCTGTTGGTAACGCCAAACATTCCTATAATGTCCTGATTATCATTCACAACACTGTTGCACTCTTCAGAAACCAGAAAGGAAAGCTGAAGTCCCGCCAAGGGGGTCATCCCATGGGAAGCCCAGATTTCCCTTTTGTCTGTGTCACGGATGTTGGGTGCTAGGTTCCTACAGTCTTTGAATTTTGAGGGTCTATAGTGTGCTGTCAAAGTCTCTTTGAGCGTAGCATGTAGAAGCCTTCCCACTCTGCCGATTGGAACACACAAGGTAAAAAGCTATCGCTCTCAAGTTGGATATCTACTTGGCTTGATTGGGCCAACACAGGAAACGAAAAGGTCCCATCGTCTATAGAGACTTGCCCAATGATATTGTTGACACTCCCAAGGTTACGCCCTGTGAAGAACTTGGTGGAAGAACTACGCCTTGCGGGTGTTACTAGGGCCTTGAAGAACCCACTGTTGTTAAAAACAATGTTGAAGTTTCTAATCTGTAGTCTCCCAATGGTTATTGGGTTATTGTCCTTTTTGACCACTTGTTCAGAGAACTTGTATTTAAACGTAAAGGGAACCCCAGCATACACGGTCTTACCCGCTGATAACAAAGCGGCAACCGCTGAAGAGGCCACAATAGCCCCATTCTGTGTCACATAGATTGCAGAGCTATCGGTGTACGGTAGGGAAGTTGTACCCCCAGTTTTCAGCTTAACCCTACGGTCCAACAGAACAGAGTGACCAGCATCCGTTACGGATATAGCTGTGTCTTCCCCAAGGTTAATAGTCTCAAGGCAAACATCACTGCCCCTTTTGATTACCGCAAAAATCTCTGATTTATTAAAGTCTACATTGAGAACGGTCCCATCAAACTTCCACTTCGACCAAGCGGATTGTAGCTTTTCCTGTGCGTTCCAATAGTAGCGATAAATGTAAACAACGGTTCTATCGGTGTCTGAAAGGACCAATAGCGTGTCCTCGTTAGAAGACGCTGTAAGCCGTGTTATTTCCCCACGAATGTAAGTAGGTACGTGTGAGGTAATATCAGCAGCATCATTGGTGTTTGTATCGTTGTCCACAAAGTATTCTCGGACGCCTGAAGACGTACCTTTGGAAGTCCCAAAGAATATGTACTTACCAGCCCCTACAGGTTTCGCCCTAAGACTAGCCTCAAACTGAGTGGTAACGTCTATAGCAACCGTATCAGGTGCCAGTATGTCATCGGCAGTAAGAACAAACTGCGTGAGGTCAGAGAATAACAGTAGTCGTTCTGAGAACGGAACAGCATGTTTAAGGATGGATACTTGGTTGTTGGATACCGCAATATCTAAAGGCCCAGAGTCCACAAGCGTAATCACGGTTCTCTGAAAGAAGTTAAAAAACGAACCAGCCTCAGACATAATCACGTTTTCATCTGACAGGAAACCAAGGCGGTTTTTGTGGAAAAAGATATCGTTAATCTTGTATCCTACAAAGGAAGGAAACGGGTTAGTGTCCTCATCGCCAGCCCCTCGTTCATCCCAAGTTGCGGGTTTAAACTCAAAGGCTCCCCCAGCGGTCCTAATAAGCTGGTGGGGCATTGTGGTTTCATCGAATTTCTTAGGTATGTTGGGGGCTACTGTTTCTTTCCAGACAAGCTGTCCGTTACCATCGGGGTCTGAAAGCTGAACGTAGTAATCATCTTGGCCCTTCTGGTTGTCTCCTATCACCTCAATCAAAAAGCCTTCTTTACCCTTTGGGGGTAGCTTTTTGTAATCGCTGGTTTGCCCTTTGAAAGCGAACAAAAACGTATCACCGCGAGAGTCCGTAGCTTCTACATCAAAGGCATTTCCGTCATCCCGCTTGATATACAGCGTGTTATCCAAAAGTTCCTTTGTGAACCCTGCGGGTAACGAAAGACCGCTATTAAGAGCAGACGCAATATTGTTGGTTCTTACATCCCCTTGGTTAGCCGCATTAGAACTATCCAAAGTAGTCTTTGTGGACGTATACGTGGTGCCACCGTAGGTCACTCGGATTTTGTAGTCAGTCTTGTAATCACCCTGCTTCACATAGAACAAAGCCTCTTCGGGCCTAGCGGTACTAAGGTCACTTGTATTCTTTGCCACGGTCTTTGTTTTGTTCACAATGAACGTATAGTCAGCAATGGTAGTAGCACTGATTTCTGTGGACGGGTCAGACAGGCCACTAAGGTAATTAATGGCTGTACTAGGGATAGAACTTGTGGATATCTGGGTCCCAGCCTTATCGTAAATGTTTAAGGCTCCCGCTGTGATAATCAGCGTGTAAAACTCGCTCTCATCCCTGCGGATTGTGTGGATAAAAGCGTTGTCTACAGTAGAAGGAACATTAGGAAGTATAGCGATATGCTCAGAGGCAGGGCGTTTCTTCAGCCCGTCAACTACAGTAGACAGTCCGTTCTCTTGTTCCTGTGCTTGTGTGTTTAGGCGCAACGAAGGTGGTTGCTGAGAAACCCCATTAATTAAGTTGGGGATTGAAGCTGAAACTAGAGCCATTCTAAAGTACCCTTCCCCCTATTCTGTCAATCACAGAGGCAACAGAATAATTATCAAAGATGTTATGGTCGTTTACTTGGCTGTCTGAGTCCTTCAGTTCTACCAAGGCTCTCAGTTCGTCTTGCTGGTGAAAACCGTGGAGTAGGTCAGAGCCAACCACACGGTCCTGAAAGACACGTGCCGAGCGAATAGTAATGTATCGTCTTGCGGCTTCTGGAAGGTCCGTAAACTCAAGGACAACAACAGTGTTCATTTTGATTGCAGCGGTAGCCTCAAAGTAAAATGAGTTAGTCGCTCGGTTGTAAAGTTTACTGCCCCTAGCCACTACGTCTATTGTGGTGCTTCTGTTGTCTGCCATATCTATACGCAAAACATCAGGTGCTATTACAATCTGTAGGTCACTGTTTGGGGTAAATTCTTGTAGGTAGTTGGTGTTGAAGGCCCACCCTTGGGATTGAACTTCACGGCTCACAGAATCCAAGATTGTCTCTGCGGTTTCGGCGTCAACCAACCCTGAAGTAAGCGAGTTTACAGGGGCTTCACCGATAGCCGTAAGTAGCGTGTTAACCGCCTCTAGTTTTGTGGTTGCCGTGAGTGCCATGTGCTATGCCTTTTTCTTCGCTAAATACCTTCGGGAAGTCTTTTCTGACTTTGCAAAATCTTTTGCTGAAGGTGCGCCCTTGCTGTTTGGTTTTCTCATCTTTTCACCAGAACCCGCAGCGATACGCTTACGCTTTTCGTGAATACGGTCATACAAACCTTTGGTCATTCTTGCCTCCTAAAACGAAAAAAAGGGAGGCTCCAATAGGAACCCCCCTCAATTTGCCAAAAAATTAACTCAGTTAACTCTTTAAGCTGCCAGTAGAGCAATCGCACATGCTGGACGCAGTACGTTGTGACCCATGGCATATTTTGCCACCATCAAGGTGCCTTGACGATTAATTTGATACTCACTTTCGACGCCCAAATCCATGAGCTTAACAGTAGCAACAGCATCGCGTGTCATAATCATGCCACGGACCTTTGCAGCAAGGTCAACTAGGTTAACCCCGTCTGTTGTTGTGTTAGTGATATCGTAGGAAGCAGTCCGACCAGAACCAGCGGTGTTTGCCAGAGGACGGTTGCCCTTTGACTGACCCTTAGAGCTGCCAGAAGTTTGCAACAAATCAGCAGTAACAAGGTGGTTACTCATCATTACTGGCATACCCGCAATCGAAGGTACGCTTCCAGAAGCAACAGAGCCGTTACCGCCAAAGTCACGGTTCATAAACGTCAGTTTACTACCGTCAGATACGTCCATGAGGGCGTAGTATTGGTCAGGAGGGAGAACAACAACAGCACCAGAGTCGTAAGGTACGTTCTTCTTATCCATTTCCTTTTTGGCATCAAAGATTGACTTAGCGATTTTCGCAGGGTCAATGATATCAGCACCACTACCAGTACCAATGGTCACGTTGTCAGTGAAGTCTTCTTCAGTAAACGCAGTGTAGTCCTGTACCAGAGCAGCAGCGCGGGTCGCATTGGTAGAAAGCGCGGCTTTAATGGCAGTCCGAAGGATGTTTCTATCTGCCTCAGTAGCCAGAGCAATACCAGCTTCTTTGGAGTAGGTCGAACGAACATCGTAGTGGTTAATAGCCTCATCTATCGACGTGATAAATTGGCTGGAAATCAGCAGGTCATCAATGGTGACAATACGTTCCGAAGCACGTACTTGCCCACCAGTAATTTCATTGCCAGGTGTGTGATATTCCGCTGTGGTGCGGCCCAGCATCGGGAAAGACGCTGATTTACCTTTGGTGATTGTGCGAGTGCGAACAAGTGGCATCATAATGTTCTTAGCTTCAAAGCTAGTGAGAACTTCACCAGCATATAATTTTAAGAACAGGTCACGCACATCACCAGAAAGGTTAGTTTGACCGAGCCTAGATACATCATAGGCTGGGTTTGAAGCAGCTTGCATAGCCATTTCAGTTACCTCGTTGGTTAATGTTAGTAGATTTGCACACTCAGCCCTTTAGTCCCTCACTTTCGCCTCAGATTGTCCCTCGCAAGGGGTCAGCGGTTAGTTGCTTGTTCGTTGTGTGGCCTTGTGAATAGTAAAGGGCGACCCCCAATGGGAGGATAAGGGTCGCCCACTCTAGTTGCTTGTGGGAGACAGGACTAGAGCACCGTGGACCGCTGTAGCTTCTTAGCCACTTGGTCCCGATAAGCAGGGTCTTTCTCGTACCTTGGGTCAGCCATCGCAGAGGTGATTTCTGCTAGACTTTGGAAGGACCCCACTGACGAATTAGAAACCTCACCTTGTACTAGGTTTGGTTCGCTCCCAGCGTCAGAACGGAAACGAGCCGATAGACCGTTGATAGCGAACATAGCTTTGCCCGTATCCCCACTGTCCACCGCTGCATTAAAGGCATCTTGCTCTGGCCCCGAAAGGTTCTCGGTAGCCCAAGTCATCATTTGCCCATAATTCTCTTCACCACCAGCAATATTAAAAGCCTGTTGTCTGGTGGCATCTACAATGGCCTTTTGACCATCTATGAATTGGTCCACAATGTCTGAAGGTATACCAGCGGCTTCAAGCTGGCTGTATTGTTCTTCTGACAGACCATCGTTTTGCCAAAAATCTTCCGACATAGTGTTGAAATCAACGCCCTTGTCCGAAAGGTATTCTTTGACTTCTTCATTACCCATGTCATCGACTGCGGGTGCTTCTTCTGTGTCGCCTTGTTTATCATGGAATTGACGTTCAAGGTTTGCATAAGCATCTGCCATGTCTTTAGGGGAATTGAATTTCTCAGGTAACCACGCTGGGCGTTCCTCTTGGTTATTATTCAAGGCTTCGGCCTTTTGTACCATTTCCTGAACGTAGGAGGGGTCTTCGGGCGTTTGCTCTTGGTGTGTGTTGAGTGTTTCAACCATAGTTACTTCTGTCTCCGCTAATTAGGCTGTAAGTTCTCAGGGATTTGTTCAGCCAGTTTTGGTGCTGCCCTTTCAGCCATATTAGCGATTGTCTGTTGACCAAGTTGTTGCTGTTGGGCCTCTTGAGCCGCTTGCTGTTCTTGGGCTTTCTGTTCAGCAGATTTCACCAACCCACCAGTATCAATCCCAAGGGACGCCCCAAGACGGTCTATGTAGTCTTCAACATTTAAGTTTTGACTAATAATCTCAGGGCCTAATGGCTGAAGGAAACTCAGGAATTGAGATAGTTTGTTCAAGTCCTGTCCACGACCAAGGGCTTCCAATCCAGTAACAATCTGGGGCTTTACGGAATCCTTGGGCATCTTTGGCATTTTGCCTGTGGTCTCAAGTCGAGCCAGCAAAAGCCGTACAAGTGGTAATTGAAACTCTTGAGATAAAATACTGTAGGCACCTGAGAGGGTTATCTCAAGTTCCTGTGCCATATAACGCACTTCCTCCGCTGTAACGCGCTCCGCATTTCTTTGGACCGCACTATTCAGAAGGAACGCAAAGGACAGACGCTCAGTAATAGTCATAGAGGCTTCTTGGGCTACCCTGAAGTCATTATGCTTTTGGACCTGAAGGGTAGTTACATCATTAGCGTCACCTTGAACGATAGCACCGTTGGGGGCCTTGGCTAATGTCGATTGTTTGGTTGTTCCGTTGGGACGTACCAGAAAGAGGACTTTTGAAGACGCAGCAGCCCCTTCAACAATGGCTCTTGTAAGGGCCTCAAGGGAACGCAAGTCACCAATGTATTCTTCTACATACCCACGCCCATAATCCTCTCCGTCCACACGCGTAAATCTGAGGGGTATAAAGGGCAGTTTATCCAGAGGGTAAGACCCTTGGGTACTAGGGATAACGAACCCTTTTACTTCCTGATAAATCTCGTACTTGTTACCCTTGCGACAAACATAGGTGTATAGGTCACAGTTCTTTGTTGTGTCCCTATCATACTCTTCAGAGGTAGCTATGATTTCTTGGGCTTCTTTGGGAAGCATTAAAGGAGACACAGTTTCCTTAGTGATAATTTCCAGAATATTTCCCATAGTATCCCGCTTGACCACATAGCGGTCTAGGCGAAACACTTTCATACCATCTTTTTTCGGCAGATAGACCAGAGCATTACCAGCAACAATAAGTTGCTTCAGGGCTTCATGCACAGGCACCCTAACGGCAGTAGCTTCAATCTCTTGCATTGCCGCCCGTTCTATGCGGGACAAGGCTTCCTCAACAGCACCTCTGGCGTCTTTACCCGCTAGGGCCTCAATATCGAAGTCATCAATGGATAACCGAAAGAATGGTGTGTTTGGGGGAAGTAAGGTCATCAGTAGTTTAGCGGCTAGGTTGTTGATACCTCTGGCTCCAACCGACTGATAAGGTGTTTTATAAAGTGTGGACCCTGAGTGTCCTTCGGGCGGTACGAGTGTTGGGATGGTTAACTCAGAGGCATCCCGCGCTCTCTCTAGGAATGAGTGCCTATGTGACTCTAGCTGTGTGTACCGACCAGCTACAGACTTAGTTTGTGCGTCTAACATGGCACCCTCTTTTTAATATAAACCAACCGACTTAGTTCCACCTATGTTTAAGCCTGTGGTTCTGCTAGTGCTTCGCGTTGGGGCTGTAGTCATTGTGGATTTTGATGGACCTGTTTTACCCCAACTGTCTGTTCCGATACCTGTGGCGTTCAGGGGCTTAGTGGAATAACCGGTACCCACAGTCCCACCACCGTCACCGTCACCCGAAGTTCTTACAGGTGCAGCGGTGCGTTTGGGGTTATAGTAATCCTCATGCGAAACGTACTCTACACCCGTACACATATCTAGGCACTCTTTGGGATTGAGAGGCCAGAACCAGACATAGGCGTTCCCATGTCATTCTTAGCTATTCTGAATTGCTTTTTACCTTTGGATTTCTTTTTCAAGGTTGCGCTGTCGCTATCCACAGCATCAAAATCCACAGTCTTTGTGTTTAACACTGCCGCAGCGGGTGCCGAAGCTCCAATGGTAGGTGCTTTCTGTTCAGGAGGCATTGGAACCTTAGTTTTTGGCAGACACATTTGGTTAGTCCTCTTCTTCAAACTCTGTGAGTTGGCGTATCTTTTCGATAACGCTTTGCTGGCCTTGCAGATATCGGAAGTCTTCAGCGGTCATAGAGGCATCCATAGGAATCCTGTCTGGGTACTGCGCCTCAAGGTAATGTAGAACCTCTTTTGATATCAGCGGTGTGCCTGTAAATATTTTCATGGTGGTAAACCCGATAATGTCCAATAAACGAAAAAGGGCCGCCCGAAGGCGACCCGAAGTTAGTTAACCCAGTTAACAATCCCTAAAGCTCACAAGCACCGCCCGTACATGCTAGTTCCTGTGAAGCAACCGTCATGTCCTTAGCTTCCCTGTAAGCCGAGAAAGAAACTGAGGGCATTTTACTAAGAAAATCAGCATATTGCAACTCATTAATTTCCTCATAAGGGGCTTGAACGTAGGTATGTGCATCGTCTTCTCTGGGTAAAAACGATACCCCACCAACCTCTTCAAAGTTCTGATACACGTAATCGGCAACCTCAATCCACTCGTCCTCAGAGACATACACGGTGATACTGGGGTTATGCTCAGTCCAATGTTTTCTGTAAATCATCCACAGGTTAAGTTGGTCCATAGCGGTCATAGAGTGGCGAGTAACGCAACCCTCTGGGGATTTAATAGGGAACGAGAAAACCAAGTTATCGTCTTGGTGTTGGTCTGGTTCGCTTGGAAGCCCTTGGTCAGCCATCCACGTTGCAAGAGGGTCCTTAATGTCTGCACGGACCCGCCGAATGTAGTGGTTAGCATACCTAGGGTGAATCCCAGAGGCAGACGAACTTAGCTGTGAAACCGTCCCACTTGGCTTGACGCAAGTTGTAGCCACAGATGGGTTGATGCCCAGCAGCGAGGCCCACTTCTCGTTGGTCTTGATGACCACCTCTTTCATACGCTCAAGTCTCCAAGACAAGAAAGTAGCGTCATAACTGTCGATACTGTGCATCAAAGGGTTGTCCATAATGCCTGTAAAACTAACGCCCAAAAGCCGTTCTTCCATCATGTTTTTCTTCCACTCAGGACGTAGGTAACGAGTGTCGGTCAACGCAGACTGAAGTGTGCCTAAAAGGGCCGCGATTTCGACTTTTTTGGTTAGTAGTTCCTCATCATCAGAAGCCCTAATGATAACCTCTGAGAGATTACACGTCTGCATATCGCGTAATAAAATCTCTCCGCAAGGATTTGTCCCAAAGGCGTGATTAGGGTCCCTACGTCCTGATTTGGTCGCTTGGTCCATAGCTGCCTGTCGGTTAAAGATACCTCGTTCACCACTCTGAGATTTATACAAGGCTGTCCATTCGTTGAGAAAGGACCCCATGTCAGGCTTCTTTTCGTAAGCCACAGAGTTATTAGCAAACTTACGGTCAATGTTGTCTTCCCACCATTCTCCTGATTTGCAGTAACGCATTTCGTCATCATCAAGGTCCGATAGGCTAATCATGGCACTTCGGCGCACCCCGCCAACCACAACTGACGCAGCAACCGCACAGAGGATATCGTGACATTCGATGGGTTTAAGGCGGCGTCCTTCGGCTTCCCGAAAGGTCTTAATGGTAAACCTAAATAGCTTCTCTAATGGGGCTGGACCAGAGGCTCTACCACCAAAGACTTTGAGGCGAGAACCAGAGGGCCTAATCTTTCCCAAGTCCCACTGAGGAACTTCCCCGTTATACAATGCGGTTATGAGTTCACGTAGGCCCTCTGCCCAACCTATTTTGCTGTCCTCAACGATAATCAAAGCGTCACTTGGTTTGAGCTTCAAAGGAACAGAAGGAAGTTGCTCGGTGTTTGCACGTTCCACAGAATACCCAACACCCGTACCACACATCAGGAGATACAAAGTTTCATCAAAGGCCCTCTGGTCGTTAATCGCCAGATACGAACAATTATAACCCGCTATATGGTCCCTGTCTAAAGCTGGACCCGCTGTCATTATTGCTCTCATAGAAGGGACAACAGCTAACCGTTTAATGTAACCAGAGGCTTCAGCAAGGTCTTTTGCAGCTTGGGGGAATTTCTCTGAAAAGAAGTTGATATATCTATCGACACTCTCTCCCCATGTTTCTCTCCGTTCTTCACCTTCGACAAAACGGGCGTATTTGCTGAGTGCGATATATTGTTGATACTGGTCCATTAACGGTTATCTCCATTACCCTTGAGGGCATTTCTTTTTTGTCTATCTGCTAGTTTGTCTAGGTTGCCTTGGGCCACTTCATCCAAGTCAAAGCCTAGGTGTGTGGAAAGCTCTGCGATAAACCACAGAACATCCCCCAACTCTTTCTTGAGGCCATCACGGTTAAGTTCCCCGTCACCTCTGTAGTATTTGGCAACCTTATCGGCCACCTCACCGCACTCAGCGCACAGCCCTGTAACACAGTAGGCCATCCCCATTTCTGGGGGATAGACCGCTGTGCTGTGGGCTTCCTTTTGGTAGTTGTTAAAACCAAGGGCTTTGCTGGCTTCTAGGACTTTTGCGTACTCTTCACGGTTAATCATTGAAAAACTCCACTTAGCCATTTGTTACCTCTTGGATTAATCTTGAAAGGTAGTTCTGAGCTTTCTTGAGGTCTTCAACACGGTCTTTGTGTTTGTGGTTGTACCGCCATAAGTATTTGATGATTGTACCCTGAAGGTAGGCTTCGTAGGATTTACCTGTTGCCGCTTTGATTGCATCAATGCACTCAATCTCGCTCTGATTATAGTGGGCGGGTTTATTGACCATTTCATCCGTCACTCTTGCATCCTCTAATCTTTTATAGTGTTCGTATTTCATTGGCTTGGCGGCTCCCAAAGCGTGTCCCTTTGGTTCTTTCGGAGGATAAAAGCTAGTCGGGCGTTGGTCAGAGCATCATCGAAGTTCTGCCCAGCGGCAAAATAGGCAGCGACCACTTTTTGCCATGGGGTAAGCCCATCGTCTTTCATCAGGATTTTTTCGGCTTTTACGGGACCCACACCCACACAGCCTTTGTAGTTATCCGCTGTGTCACCTACCAAAACTTGCATCCAGAAATTACGCTCGGCAGTCTCAGGGGATATCTCAACAATCTCATCGTCTATGAGGTGTAGACCAGCGATTTGCCGAAGGTCTTTATCTATGGACCAGATTACAGTTTTGTGTGGGAGTGCGCTCCCGTAGATACCCAAGAGGTCATCAGCCTCAAGACCATCGAAGGAAACACACCGCATTGTTTCTTCCATTCGTTTACGCAGCGGGGCTAGACAAAGGGGCTTACGCTTGCCTATGCGGTTTGCCTTGTACTTTGGGTCTACGTCCTTTCGGAAATTCTTTTTTCCCGAAAAGAAAACCCAAGCGTTAGTGCAACCAGAGTTTTCATGGAGCCTTGCCACCATATCCGCAGCGTAAGCGTAGGCTTCACTGGTGTATGAGTGCAGTGTCCATAGGTCCTCCCCCCATTGAACGGGGTGTTCACTTACAGTTGCGGCTTTAAAGGCCACGATATCACCATCTATAAGTAGTGCAGTCATTCTTCATCCTTTTCCCAAGCGGATAGAGTTGAATAAATCTCTAGTTGTTCAGCAGAGAACAATTTGGAGAGTTTAAGGAGATACATTCGGGAACCGTTGTTATCACCGCCAAACACAGTCTTATGTTTGTTTGGTTCCTGAACAATCTTGCGAAGGGCATCCACAGAGAACAACAAACGACAATAAACATCATCGCCAATCGCTAGGTTGTGGACCCAATAGTCAGCCTCAGTTGCATTGATACCGCTGGGTTTCCCGTAGCTCTGATACTCAATGCAAATGTTGCCTGTTTTAGCCCATTTGTCCCTCTCGGTCTTAACTTCGACCTTCTTATTCTTGAGGACATTTAGAAATGCAGTTTCGTGAAGTTCGCCATAGGCTAAATCAAGGTCGAACTTCTTTCGGTTAGCTTTAGTGGGTTTCAGCCCAGTTTTTTCCGAGCTTGTATTCTCCGTCAAGGTCGATACGGAAATTGTAGTACGTACCCGCTTTTTTGATTGCTTCGATGCAGAGTTTACCAATGGTATCTCCTACCTCTTCTCTAACAATAACTTGCACCTCGTCATGGACAAAGGCGGCTTGCCAATAGTCCTTGCCGTGGATAAAGCCCTGCTCTTTCAGTAATTTATGGAACTCAACAACCCAGCGTTTACAAATAACCGCCCCACATCCTTGCAAAAGAGTGTTCATTGCAGCGTGTGCGTGTCTGACAGGCATCTTACGCCTGTCGAGTCCATAGAGATAACCCCTGAGTGCGCCTTTGTTGACTGCATTTCGCAGCTTTTCTAACGCTGGGGTTTTACTTAGAAATTCCTTCTTTAACCTAGCTCCCTCCTTACTGCCCTTACCAACAATCTGACCAATTTTCTCGTCGCCTGCCCCGTATAACCAACCGTAAATGAACGTCTTAGCCATATCGCGTGAGGGTAATCCAGCCGCACGTTGGTTTGCCGAATGGATATCTCCGTTAAGCAAGATATCAGCATATTCACCACCATCATAAAGAGCCATAAAGTGGGCAAGGCAACGCAGCTCCAAGCCAGAACAATCACACCCAAGAACCACAAAACCATGAGGTGCGTGAAATAGACTGCGACACTCCACGCCATACTCAGCCGATACACTTGGGATTTGCCCAGTGTTGGGATTTTGGTGCGTACAGCGAGATGTAACTGCGCCCATGTGGTTAACTCTGCCATGAATCCTCCCGTTCTTTGCTAGTTTCATCCACGCTTGCGCTCCATCCGAAAGTTGCCCTATGCGTTTCTGCAACATGAGATATTCGTTCAGTAGTTTGGCCTCTGGATATTCAAGACTACTCAGCACTTTTTCGTCCACTTTTGGGATGCCTGTGTCTGTAAACTCAGTAGGCTCCCAGCCGTATTTTTCTATAAGCAACCGACTGATATGCTCACGACTGCTGGGGTTAAAATGGATTTCCCTGTGCTTGATAAAAGGTACATCCTTAACGTAACCACGGGTCTTGTTGTCCCTCTTGGGGATGAACTCTATTTCTTCTATCCAAGGGGGTTGATTGGTGGTTAGTTCCGCTTCGATACCCATGCGGCGTTCATTCAGGGTAACGAACAATTCTTGGGCCTTACGTTCATCAAAGGGGAACCCGTCTTTTTCCTGTATGGTTAGGATTGAGTGGATATCGTGTTCTAGCTGAATGGCGTCTTCGCTATACCCAAGGGCCTCTATCTTGTGGAATAGCTTGACGTTTAGCTTCACGTCCTGTCGGCAGTAGTCCAGCATTTCTTGGCTGTACTCGGACCAATCTGTTTCCTCTGCGAACTCACCCTTATATTCCCCAAGGCGATACCCCCAAGCCTTGAGGCTGTGGCGTCCTATCATCTT
>TARA_R110002074_G_scaffold15574_6_pt1 | contig 13994 bp, 3 predicted proteins | sample TARA_R110002074 | Tara Oceans TARA_R110002074 (sample SAMEA4397215) | marine metagenome | biome: Polar Biome; feature: [MIX] marine epipelagic wind mixed layer (ENVO:01000061); material: water (ENVO:00002006), including particulate matter (ENVO:01000060) such as... | depth 10-100 m
ACTGGAACTGTTGGGTATTCTTGTGGTTTGTGGTACATTACCCAGGGTAATTTAGCTTCCTCTCTTAACGTGACCGCTGGAGCAGCTGGAAATGCTGCACTTACATTAGCCGGTTCAATAGGGACAACAGTAAATCCAGGTAGTGGTAAAAATCCTTTAACATTAGATAAAAGAGGCACCATGAGTGTCGCATTAACCGTAGGTAGTATGATATATCCAAGAGTTGGAGACAGTGCTGTGGTAACAGACACAACATGGAATGTCTACCTTAAAAGAACTTAAAATAACTTAATTATGGCAATATTAAAAACAAATAACATTAGTACTGACCCCGCTATAAACGCTAAATTAAAGACTAATGTCTCAAAAGATGAGATACTTCAAAGATTTAACCCCACCAAAACAGATAATATCTTACCTTGTGATGGCGGATTATCTTACCTAAGTGAAAAAGTAGACCAATGTATTGACTCGATAAACCCTAACGTCCTCAAGGTTGGAATTACAGATGCACAAGCAGACCGTATCATAACTAATTCCTCTAAGGTCGGTATAACACCTGCACAAGCATCAGCAATAACCGCAAATACTGCTAAGACTGGAATATCATCTGGACAAGCATCTGCTATCACAGCTAATACTAATAAGACAGGTATAACATCAGGACAAGCATCAGCAATAACCGCAAATACTGCTAAGACTGGAATATCTTCAGGTCAAGCATCTGCGATAACAGATAATACAGCTAAGACAGGTATATCTTCAGGACAAGCATCGGCGATTGTCGCTAACACCGCTAAAACAGTTTTAACGATAGGAACTGGGTCTGGTAATGCTAAAGCTGGTAATACAACAACAATATCAAGTGGTCAAGCATCGGCAATTATAGATAACACCGCTAAGAATACTAATGTGGTTCAAACATCAGTAACGGGAAATGCTGGGACAGCAACCAAGATAGCTACTATAACAAATGACAATATAGTCCAACTAGCCGGTAACCAAACGTTGACTGGTACAAAAACATTCTCAGCGACTATAGTTGGTAGTGTGAATGGAAACTCAGCAACAACATCTGAGACTACTATCACATCTGGTCAAGCGTCAGCAATTACAGCAAATACGGCTAAAACAGGAATATCCTCAGGACAAGCCTCAGAAATTACAGCTAACACAAAAAAAGTATCTATGGTAATAGGTACAAAAGAAACACAAGCTAAAGCAGGTAACACTACAACTATTTCAGATGCGCAAGTACTACTACTCAAAAACTTAGGAAAAGGTATTACTGTTACATCTATATCACTTAGCTTCTCAAAAGACAGAAACAACAATTTAACAATAACCGATGGAACTTCCAATTGGGTTATTGCGGCAGCAAGATAACATGAGTGATATAAAAACATTACCATTAGAGTAATATAACACACTAATTTATTTTGTTTATAACTTAATTTTTGTATCTTTGCCAAATGACTAAAGAACAAATACAAAGATTAAAGGCAACCTTATCCGTACCTACAAAAACTTGGGAAGAGGATAGGTTAATCACACACATCCTAGAAACCACCAAAGGGTTATACGATATGATAGATTTAGACGATATTGGTAATATCTATATAACCAAAGGAAAATCAGATAACTATCCATGTTTTGTTGCACATACAGACAGTGTTCATGATATAGTTGAAATGGAAGTCTTGACAGAAATGTTACCCAATACAAACGGGGAATTAAAAAAATCATTTAAAGCATATCGTGCTGACAATGGACAACCGACAGGTATTGGAGGTGATGATAAAGCCGGTGTTTTTATTTGTTTAGAGTTACTTAGAGAAATTGACGTTTGTAAAATATTCCTACCTGTAGCTGAAGAAATTGGGTGTAAGGGTAGTTCACAAGCTGACCCAGAATTTTTCGAAGATGTTGCTTATGCAATACAATTTGATTCTACTGAAAACAATACTATGAGTAGGACTTTGATGGGTGTTCCTTTATTTGAAGAGGACGGTGAATTCATTAATAAAGTAAAACATTTAATTAATGAACACGGTCTAACTAATTGGTGTTCCCACCCATATACTGACACTATGGTATTAAAACAACATTTCGATTTTAGTTGTTTGAATTTTGCTGCTGGATATTACAATTATCATACAGTAAACGAATATGTTATTATAGAAGATGTACACAATACTTTAGAGTTAACTAAGAAAATTGTAGGGACATTAGGTAATGAAAAATATACATTCATAAGTAAAGTTGAAGGAAGGTCCTTTCTTTTCGACTAAAACCAAATTCTTTATTGATTCCGTAATATTTATTGTAAAATAGATATTATGCCATATCCCCCATTTCCTGCCGCACCCCTAATTTGGACTATGAGATTAGTCAAAGGTTCTACGTTAACACATCTAGAATTAGACGACAATCAAAAAGCCCTTAATCAAAAAATAAATGATACACAAGGTGCTAACTTTGGTGCTGGTCAACCAATGTACATTAATAAAACAACCAACCCAAATGACGGATTTTTAAATTTTAGAAGTCTTGTAGAAGGACCTGGGGTTACAATTAATACTGTTGGTAACGATATCATTATTTCATCTTCTGGTGGTACCGCTGGTACAGGGGATACCCATGTAAATAATGTAACATATTCAGCGGACACAATCTGTATTTATTTAAACGACGGAACAGAATTTTGTATAAATATGTCAGGGGATACACCGTATGAGTATGGTACCGGAGTATACTCGATACAACCAAAAAGAGACGGTAGTTTTGCTAGTGCTGACTATTCTAATGTTGGTGGTGGGTTAAATAACATTGTCAGTAGTGGTGGTACATATTCTAATATTGCTGGTGGTGATACGAATATCATTCACGGAAACTATGGATTTATTGGTGGTGGTAAAAATAATTTAATACAGTCCGGAACAACATACACCTCCATATTAAACGGTTCAGGAAATACCATAACCGCTAACACACAAAGTACAACTATTTTAGGTGGTGACAACCTTATTGGCACTAGGTCACATACGTCATTTATGAATGGTCTTGACGCGGATACAGATTCTGGTTCAGGACAAGCACCATTTAGATACCACGGTACTTGGGCTAATGAAGGATTAGGTAGGATTTTAATGGATATGACAGGAGCTGGTGACTCACAATGGGTTAGTTCTGCAATCTTCCCTTTAATGTGTGACGACCCTTGTCCTAGTTCAGGTTCAGGTGTACATCAGATAGTAGAAGGTTACCACAGTGGTTGTACGTTGTATATGACTGACTGTAGTGGTACAACAGTAACAGCTGACACTTGTTGTGTTACAACAGGTCCTTATGCTTGGAGAGGTGGTCTTGATAGTATTACAACAACACTACCATTAATTGGACAGGCTGGTGAAAATATAATTGATATTAGGGCCGAGTACTCTACAATACAAGGAGGACTAAGCAACAGAATTTTATCGGGGGTCACATTCTCCTCGATACTTAATGGTTCAGGTAATACAATTTCATCTACAATAGCATGGCCTACAAGTAGTGGATTCACTGGTAACACAAACGTAACAGCTGCAGCTGTATTGGGTTCCATTGGGAGGACAGCTACATTATCTGAAACAACTTACGTTACTGGTTTAGATGCTTTAACTGATGGTTATGATGGGTTCAAAAAACCATTTACATATCATGGTGATTGGGCTAACGAAGGGAATGGTAAAGTACTTAGAGAAATTGTAGGTAATGGAGATGCTAGATGGATACATTCACCGTTTCCAGTTGTAAATACTGGAGATACCTGTACTAATGTTATTATGTCAGCATTTACAACAGGAAACACGTTAACACTTATAGACACTAATGGCAATATTTATACGGCTTTTACATGTTCAATATTTGCTGGACCATACGAATATGGTACAGGATTAGACTCCATACAACCAATTTTAGATTCACCATTCGCAACATCAAACTTTTCTAGTATAGGTGGTGGAGTAAATAATAAAGTAATTGGTGTTAAATCACGATATTCTAGAATTGGTGGTGGTCAAAATAATATAATTAATAGTATTGGTACTTCTTCAGCTGACACAGCATCGTTACATTCGTATATAGGTGGTGGTGATAATAACACAATTGATGAAAGTGCTAAATCAGCAATTGTTGGGGGTGAAAGTAATTCAATTACTGGTGGAACACATAACATCGTTGGTGGTGGTAATAACAATATAATAAACGAAAGTATAAAATCAGCAATTGTTGGTGGTGAAAATAATTTAATTACTGGTGGAACACATAATATTATTGGTGGTGGTGAACATAACATAATAAAACCTAAATTCACTATTTTGAGTGGTGTAACAGTGGATTCAACAACACACTCTATAATCGGTGCTGGTAAAGATAACTTAATTATTGGTTCGGATAATTCATCTATAATCTCAGGTAGTTTAAATTTAATTACTGGAGGAACACATAACCACATAGGTTCAGGTACTAAGAATACCGTGGCCAACTCTACAAACACAACAATACTTAATGGTATAAATAATGCTATAAGTGGTAGTACAACATCACAGGTAGGTGGTGGTTCAAACAATACCATAATAAACGGGTTAGCCAGTTCAATTGTTAATGGTATATCCAATACCAACCGTGATAGCAACCTAAGCACAATTGGTGGTGGAGGTTCTAATATATTAGACACTGTTACCGCGTCAACCATAGTAGTGGGTCAAGATAACACTATCGGTAAATCACACACATCATCGATAGTTTCCGGTTTACAAAATATTATTACAGCGTCCACACAATCAATAATTGGTGCAGGTTCAAATAATGAAATACTAGACACATCAAGTTCATCGTCACTAATTAGTGGTGTGGGTAACAAGGTAATCCGTTCTAACTCAGCTATTTTAGGTTCAGGTAGTGCAAATACAATAACCCACTCTACCAATGTTGTTCTAGGTGGTGGTGAAAATAACTTAATTAGTGGTGAAACATCATCATCTATAGTTGGTGGTAAGGATAACATTATATTAAGGGGAACAACTAAGGATTATAATATTATTGGTGGTGGTGATGGTAATTTAATTACTAATACTACTAAATCGGTAATTGTTGCTGGTGAAAATAATACTGTAACCGCATCGACGCATTCTATAGTAGGGGCTGGTTTAAATAATATAATGAACTCCGATTCACACTCAACACTAAGTTCTGGTATTGATAATCTTATACTTAGTGGTGATTCTAATATTCTAGGTTCTGGTATAAAAAATAAAATTACCAGTTCTGATAGAACAGCTTTAATGGCTGGTTCTGGAAATACGATTAATTTATCTGATAATTCATTTGTTGGTTCAGGTGAATTAAATCTTATAGATAAATCAAAGGACTCATCTATAGTTGGTGGCGATAATAACTTAATTAGTGGTGAAACATCATCTTCTATTGTAGGTGGGTGGCAGAACTCAATAAATGGAAATACATTTGATGGTCGTGATTATAACTTTATAGGTGGTGGAGTAAGTAATGAAGTAATTTCAGACACATCAATTATCGGAGCAGGAAAGGAAAATACCATAACTCGCTCAACAATGTCACTTATTGGTTCAGGTTTTAAAAATGATATAAGCCATTCACAACACTCTTCCATTGTTGGTGGGGTTACAAACTCCGTAAGAGGTCAAAATTTATCATCCTTCATTGGTGGTGGAATAACTAATACGATAGGTCAATTTGCTGCTCCTGGTGGTGAGAACAACGTTATTGGTGGTGGGGCTTACAATGTTATTACTCCAATGTGTGCACAGGATAGTATAGTAGGTGGTATGTACAACTCAATAAATGAACAATGTGGTTGGGTCTTTATTGGTGGTGGTTATGAGAATAAGGTAGGTGATGGAACCTGGATAGGCAGCTTCAACACCAATTATTCTTCAATAGTTGGAGGGAAAGACAATTATATTAATTATAGTGATTATTCAGCAATAGCTGGTGGTGAAAGTAATATTATTACTGGTGGAACACATAATATTATTGGTGGTGGTGAACATAATATAATAAAACCTAAATTTATCACTTCTAGTGGTGTAACAGCAGATTCTACAACACACTCTATAATAGGTTCTGGTATAAAAAATAAAATTACAAGTTCTGATAGAGCAGCTTTAATGGCTGGTTCTGGAAATACGATTAATTTATCTGATAATTCATTTGTTGGTTCAGGTGAATTAAATCTTATAGATAAATCAAAGTACTCATTGATAGTTGGAGGTGAGGATAATTTAATTACTGGTGGAACACATAATATTGTTGGGGGCGGTAGTATTAACCATATAACTAACTCTTACAACTCCTCAGTTGTTAGTGGGTCACAAAATAAAATAACCGATGTTTCATCTGGGATAATTGGTGGTGGTACCAGAAATAGAATAAATGATTCTGATTTAACAATAATAGGTGCTGGTTCACAAAATATAATTAAAGAATCATCACACTTATCAGTAATTGGTGGTGGTAAAGATAATGAGATTTATCAAGTTTCATCACATTCAATAATTGGTGGTGGTGAAGATAATGAAATATTATCTGGTAGTTCATATTCTGTAATTGTTGGCGGTAATGACAATAAGACAAGATGGTCACATCACTCATTTATTGGTGGTGGTACAATTAACGAAAATAGAGAAGCCGATTATTCAGTTGTTGTAGGTGGATACTGGAATAGAAATTATTACACTAAGAATTCATTTATTGGTGGTGGTTCAGGTCACACAATTAATACCAACGCTAACTATGGTACCATAGGTGGTGGAGCATTTAATAGAATATCCAGAGACACACCATACGCTACAATAGCTGGTGGGTATCACGGATTTATTGATTGTTTAAGTCCGTATTCAATAATTGGTGGTGGTGAAAAGAACACAATAAACTCAGGTAGTACACATGTTGGGATATTTAATGGTTCTGGTAATACCATTGTAGAGGATTTAGTAGCTACAGCAACTATTGGTACTGTTAATAGAGTTGGTTATGTAACAGAAACTACTTTTACAAGAGGTATAGATGCTAATACTGACGGATACGAGGGTACAGACAGACCATTTAGGTATCATGGTACTTGGGCAAATCAGGGATTTGGTAGAATTTTAACAGACATGACAGGGTTAGGTGATGCTGTTTGGATGAATGCTGGAATATACCAGATTTGTGATGACTACGGAAACCCACCATGTCCGATAGTTTCAGCTTGGACATCTGATTCAGGGTGTACAATTAATTTTGTTGATTGTACTGGTACCACTACAACCGCTGACACATGTTGTACGATAACAGGACCTTACGCTTGGAGAGGTGGTATAGATAGTATTACAACCACATTACCTTTAGCAGGTCAACCAAAAGAAAATAAAATACAAGGCTCATCAAAATATTCAACAATACAAGGTGGACTATCCAACTTAATTGGCCCATCAGTAGAATTTTCATCGATACTTAATGGTTCCGGTAATACCATTTTTAGTGGAGCTAACTATTCAGCAATTGTAGGTTCTAAAGGAAGAACAGCTGTCACACCAGAAACAACTTATGTTACTGGTTTAGACGCTTTAACTGATGGTCATGACGGTTTAGCTAAACCATTTAGATATCACGGAGCGTTCGCTAGTAATGGTACTACGGGGTGGGTTCTCGAAGCGGCTAACGCTTTGGGAGACGCGGTTTGGGCACCAGGCCCAGGTCTACCAGACACACCAAGTGGGTGTACTATTACAGGGGCAACAACATTAGGGTGTATTACTACATTCCATACTGATTGTAGTGGATTTACTGTTACAGCTGACACATGTGACGGTTCGTACAGTCCATATAGACCAGCTGGTGGAACTAACAGTATAACAACAACACTTGAAACATTTGGGTCTCCAAATGAAAACTTTGTTGATGTTCTTTCAGATTATTCTACTATATCAGCGGGTTGGAGGAATAAGATAATTAGTGGTTCCTCATGGTCCAACATTTTAGGTGGTGATAACAATATAATAAGTGGAGCTAGTTACACAGCTATTATAAATGGTTCAGGAAATACTATAAATCATTCACACTCAGTTATTATGGGTGGTGACGGTATAAATACTGATAGAATTAGTACTGTATTCATGAATGGTTTAGACGTTAATACTAATTCCACTACTTCTATTAGTGGACTTACACAACAATCATTTAAATATCACGGTACATTAGCCAACCAAGGGATTGGTAGGGTATTAACAGACATTGATGGTTTAGGTAACGCTGTTTGGCAAGACCTAGGTTTTCCAAATTTCGGTAGTGGATGTACATTAACAGGTATTACCCAATCCGCTGGAGTTATAACATACCATTTAGCTGGTTCAGGATGTACGTCATTTACGGCATCTACTGGAAGTTTAAATGAAAGTCCTTATAGGTGGAATATAAACGGTGCTAATAATGCCATAGAACCGATACTTCCAGGTAATAATTTTGCAGACGCAGTATCCTCTAATATTCAAGGTGGTGATAATAACTTAATACAATCCGGTTCAATAAATGCTAGTATATTAGGTGGTCAATCAAATAAGTTAATAAACGACTCAGCATGGTCTAGCATAGGTGGTGGAATATCTAACACCATTGATGAGTCACGAGTATCTTCTATTCTTGGTGGTCATCAGAACGATATTCTAATACCAGGTATTGTAAATGGATATGGTTTAATAACTGCTGGTTATCAGAATAGGGTAGGTGGAAATGGTTCTTATGGTGCTATAATTAATGGTAGTAATAATATTGTTACCGGATATTGTGGTACTGTAATTAACGGTATAGATAATGTGGTGAACCATACTTTCTCAGCTATAATTGGTGCAAGCACAAAAACAACCGATAGAACATTTACAACTTTCACTGAAGGTTTAGATGTGGATAGTAATAGAGCTAACGGTTCAGCAGATGGACAAGCATTTAGATATCATGGTACATGGGCTGGTCCAGGAATTAACAGAGTATTGACAGATGTTGATGGTTTGGGTAACGCGGTTTGGGGACGTGGGTTTGTAACTAATGACCCAGACTGTCCGATAGTTTCCGCTTTTACAACTAATTCCGGATGTACACTTAATTTAGTTGATTGTAGTGGAAATACAATAACAGCTGACACTTGTAACACATTTGGGTCGATAAGTCCTTACGAGATTGGTCTTGGACTAGACGCAATACAACCAATACTTCCAGTAGGAGTATTAAAAAACCATGCAAGAGGAACTTGGACAAATATAGGTGGGGGTGTAGGTAATAGTATTACCATTCCTGTACAAACATCAAACATAGCTGGTGGTGCATATAATGAGATAGTGGATAAAACAGTCGCAGCTTTAATAGGTGGTGGTCAATCTAACTACATTCACGATTCCAGTTATTCTTCAATTGTTGGTGGTGTACAGAATATTGTACAACAAAAATCTACTTATTCAGCTATTTTAGGTGGGTTTGAGAATGTACTGAGTGGTTCGTCAGAGTCGTTAATTGGTGGAGGACGTAGGAATGATATCGTTAAAAGTAATACTTCATTAATTGGTGGAGGACAATCAAATTTGATTGCACCAGCATCAACTGAGGAAAATGGTTATAATATAATAGTTGGTGGGTACGATAACACTGTAACGTCAACTCAAGGGTATTCCACTATTGTTGGTGGTCATCATAACGCAATATCCGGATACCACACTTCCTTCATTGGAGGTGGTAAATATAATCAGGTGTTCCAAAGTGCATCTTCTGCAATTGTTGGTGGGGTTAGTAACTTCGTTAAGTCAATGCAATCTTATAATTTCGTTGGTGGTGGTAGCTATAATGTAATTGGTGATGTCAACATTGCTCCACAAATGAAACATAATGTAATTGTTGGTGGTGAAAGTAATTTAATAACTGACATACCTTATCAAGCACAACAATCAGAAGATAACTTTATTGGTGGTGGTAGTAACAACGATATAACGGGAAGTTCACTTTCAATAATAGTTGGTGGTTTCCAAAATAAAGTATACGGTTCTACTACAGGTGGACAAGGTGGTGTTGGTACACATTCTATTATAGGGGGTGGCCAGTATAACATTATACGTAATTCTGAGGCGTCAATGATTGGTTCAGGATATGGTAATAAAATCACACTTGAAGAACATGCGTTTATTGGAGGTGGTTCTAATAATACCGTAGAAGGGCCATCAACTTGGAAGGCTTTCATTGGAGCTGGTGCAGGTAATAAAATAGAAACAAATCAAAAATATTCATCCATTGTTGGTGGTATGAATAATCGTATCACACAACTTATTTTTAGTGGTGGAAGTAATGGATGGAATTCAATTTTAGGTGGTGACTCGAATACAATTTCAGGTACTTCCCACTCATCAATTGTAAACGGAAAAAATAATCTTATTGTTGATGGTTTGGGTAATATGGATAGTATTGCTATTATTGGTGGTTCTAATATTATTGCTGATAGAGATAACACTACCTTCATGGAAGGTTTAGATGTTGATACGAATTTAAATACGTTTAGTAGACCATTTAGATATCATGGTACATTTGCTTCTGAAGGTACTCCGGGGCATGTTCTAACATCGTTTAATGGTTTGGGTGACGCTTATTGGGCAGCATTACCAACAGGTCCAGTTACACCTTATTCAGGGTGTCCAATAGTATCAGCATATACAACTAATACAGGTTGTACACTTAATTTAGTGGATTGTAGTGGTAGAACATTTTCAGTTGACACATGTAATACATTCGGAGCTCTTAGTCCTTATGAATATAGAGCAAATCAGTCAATATCTACTGTTTTACCCAATACAACTGTACCAGCAGTTAACTTTATCGCTAATAATCAAACATACTCAAACATTCAGGGTGGTACGTACAATAGTGTTAACACATACGGTAATGGACATAACGCTATTGGTGGTGGTTGGAGTAATGCTATTGGTGGGGATAATACTGTAACAGCAAAAACTGGTAATATATCCTATTCTACTATTGCTGGTGGATACGATAATAGGATTCTAGGGAATGATACCTGGGGTGACTTTATAGGTGCTGGTAATACAAATCACATAATGAACGGACTCCAATCTTCAATTGTTGGAGGTCATAGCAACAGAATTGCAAAAGCACTTAGGTCCGCCATTCTTGGAGGAAATGATAATACAATAACCGGTGGTTCACGTACAGCTATAATAAATGGACAAAATAATCTAGTTACACACCAAAGTTCTGTTATTATTGGGGGTGATAGTCTAGTATCAAACGATACTTACACTACATTCATGAACGGACTTAATATTGATTCAGGGTCAATGGGTGGTAACAAATATTTCAGATATCATAGTGGGTTATCTGCTAGTGGTAATATTGGTGACGTTTTAACGACCGTTGACACTTTAGGTAACGCTATATGGATGACACCATGTTGTTTAAGTGGTGGTACGGGACCTAGTAGTGGTTCCACATTCGATAAGTATTGTAGTACAGACGATTACATAGTGAATGTACCAATTGCACATACACATGGCGTAGGAGGAGCTAAAGGTGCCTGTGGAGTAATTATTAATATATGGGATGAAGAAGGATATAGGGTAGATGGTGAGATAAGAGAAATTAATGCATTTCAGGTGGAGGTAACATTAAGCGAAACTCAAAATAATGTTAAGGTTGTAATAATATAGGGTAAAATAATAGTAAATAATAGTATATAAATTATGGGAATAAATAAGATTTTTAATTCGTTAAATGTAGTATCTGAAGGCAATTCATACAACTCAATCGGTCTTTTAGTTAGCAAGAGTGGTACTACCGCTAATCCAGGTATAACGAGTTTTATAGTTAGAGATGACAGTACTACCGGGGTAAACACACGATTCCCAACAGAAACATTAACAGTAAGTGGAACATGTAGAATTACCGACCTCCCAACCGGAGGTAGATACATGGTTACGTCTGACGCTGCAGGTAAACTTTATAGAAATACACTCCCAGGATTTCCACCTTTTGGAGATAGTGGGTGTTCATTAACTGGTATTACAGTATTAGGTCCAGTTATAACATTCTATTTAGCTGGTTCTGGATGTACGGCTACTACATTTACAGCATCTACAAGTCAATCAAATATAACACCATACGAGTTCGGCTTAGGTGTTAATGCAATACAACCAATACTTCCAGGCACCAATCTTTCAAACGCACAACTATCTAACATTCAAGGAGGGACCAATAACTTAATAGAAGCTGGGTCGGGATGGTCTAATATCCTAGGTGGTATAAGTAACAGACTGATAAACACCTCTAGATACTCTAGTGTTGGTGGTGGTATAGATAATCGTATTGACGAGTCTCAGGTATCCTCAATTCTTGGTGGGCACCATAACAGAATTAATATAACAGGTTTTACAAACGGATATGGTTTAATTACAGCTGGTTTCGAGAATACGGTACTGAGAAGATATGGTTCTGTAATTAATGGTGCACTTAATACTGTGATTCATGATTTTTCAGCTATAATTGGTGCTCAGAATACAACAACCGATAGAACATACACAACCTTCATGGAAGGTTTAGATGTAAATAGTAATAGGGGTAATGGTTCACCTGATGGACAAGCATTTAGATATTATGGTGGATTTGCTAATCCGGGGATTGGTAGATTCTTGTCGGATGTTGATGGTTTGGGTAACGCTGTTTGGAAAGACATAGGTTTTCCAGATTTTGGTGGAACGGGGTGTACATTAACGGGAATTACTGTGGTAGGTCAAGTCATAACATTCCACGTAGCAGGACCAGATTGTAGTGGAAATACATTTACAGCGTCCACAGTAGGTGCAAATCTTAGTCCTTATGAATGGAGAGCCAATGACTCAATATCCACAGTCGTGCCTGCTGGTGGTTCAGCACTAGATAACTTTATTTCATCTGGTCAATTTTATTCTAATACACAAGGAGGACACTCCAATAAAATCAACACGGCTGGTAATAGTAATTTTGGAGGACAAAACGCTATAGGAGGTGGTAGATTAAATGTGATAGGTGGGACAAATGTAAAAGTACTAGACGGTAATGTAGCCTGGTCTAACATTGGTGGGGGTTTTAGTAACCGTATTACAGGTTACGACCAATACTACATGAATATAAGTGGTGGTAGAAAAAATCAAATATTAAACAGTGGTTATGGTCATATAGGTGGTGGTAATGAAAATATAATAACAGCATCAACACGAAGTTTTATAGGTGGTGGGGAATCTAACCACATTAGACCCAATAGTGACTATGGTGTGATAGGTGGTGGTGTAGTAAATTACATAATTAATAACGATAATAGTTTTATCGGTGGTGGTTCATATAATACGATATATTACCCAAATAGTGTAATAGGTGGTGGTGGAAAGAACGCTATCGGTAATTCAACTGTGGGGTCAACAAAGTACGCTGGAATATTTGCTGGTTCAGGAAACACAATAGGTAGGACTGCAGAATACTCTGGAATAGTTAATGGTTCTGGTAACATAATGGACGATAAATATTCTGCAATTATAGGTGCACAAGATTTAACAACTAATAGACCACACACAACCTTCACTGAAGGTTTGGATATTGATAGTAATAGAGGGGGTCTTACAAATGCAACAACTCTTAAATACCATGGTTCGTGGGCTCAACCAGGACTTAATTACGTGTTAACAGACATTGATGGTTCAGGTAACGCTCAATGGCAACCATTAGGTATCCCGTCAGTAAGTGGTGATTGTTACGTAGTATCCGCTACAACAAATTCAGCAACTTGTGTTACTACATTTTACTTAAGTGGTGTAGGTTGTGGTACTGTTACAGCTTCGACATGTGATGGCTCGTACAGTCCTTATAGGCCTACAGGTAATCAGAGTATTGTACCTACGATACCAGGAGCACTT
>TARA_R110002074_G_scaffold389810_1_pt1 | contig 13960 bp, 13 predicted proteins | sample TARA_R110002074 | Tara Oceans TARA_R110002074 (sample SAMEA4397215) | marine metagenome | biome: Polar Biome; feature: [MIX] marine epipelagic wind mixed layer (ENVO:01000061); material: water (ENVO:00002006), including particulate matter (ENVO:01000060) such as... | depth 10-100 m
TTCTGGTCATGCGCTGATAGAAACCGCTGAGCCTGACGGTGGGATTTGAACCGGCCAAACATTTTCTCTCGTTTGCGGGTAGGTCGATGCGACACTTCGATCGCGTTGTTTAGGCCTTTGTGGGCGCGGTGATCAGCGTCCGGGGCCAGTGTTTTGATGGGTTTAATATAGCTGCGCAATTTGTCAGTGATGACGACCCTTGGTTCGCCAAACTGGGCAACCAGTCTTTGGAAAAAGCGCTTTGCGGCTTTGGCATTTCGCCGGGTTTGTACAAGAATATCAAGAACGTCGCCATTTGCGTCAATTGCCCGCCACAGCCAATGTTTCTTGCCACGGATTGTGATCACGACTTCGTCCATGTGCCACTTGTCGTTCGGTCGCGGGCGATCTCTACGGATGCAATTTGCGAAATGGCGACCAAAGCGGTTTATCCACAGCCGGATTGCTTCACGGCTTACAATTACGCCCCGTTCGGCCAGCAGATCCTCAACGTCAGCTGTGCTCAACGCGAAGCGATGGTAAGCCCAAACCGCGTAAGCAATGATCTCAACAGGATAGCGGAAGCCCTTTAGGTGGGGCATATGGTTCGGTGTTTTCATAACTTTGGCATAGTGCTGTCACGCCGTGCAAACAACTTGGCAATACCGCGCGAGGTTATCCGATTGGTGAAATGTCCAAGCGAACTGGAGTGAATATTGAAACGATCCGCTACTACGAGCGCATCAACATCATGCCAAAGCCGGACCGCACGGCGGGTGGCAACCGCCAATATAACCACGACCAGCTTAAGCGGCTGTCATTCATCAAGACGTCCCGAGAACTTGGGTTCAGCATTGATGAGATACGCGCACTGCTGGAAATGGTGGACCGGCAAGATTTCACATGTGGCGAGGTGCATGGATTGACCATCGGGCACTTAGCGTCTGTGCGTGAAAAAATCAAAGGCCTGCGGAAGTTGGAGAAAGCCCTCGCCGGAATGGCAGCGGAGTGCAGCCAAGGTGATGTGCCTGATTGTCCGATCCTAGAAACGCTGTTTGAGGCGCGGTGAGGGCCGGTCAGTATGACGGCCCACGAATTTTTCAGAATTTTGAAGTCCTAGCGCAATATTTGCGTTGACCTGTGTTCAATATTTCTATTATTCATGAAATATGGAATCACTACTTACAGACCGACTCGCAACACTCAGCCATCCCCAGCGGATGGCCGTGTTCCGTTTGCTCATGCGGCGCTGCCCAGATGAGCTTCCAGCTGGTGAAATTGCCAAAGCACTGGCGCTCAAAGCCAGCACAGCATCGGTCTACCTGTCAGCCCTGACTCAAGCGGGTCTGATCTCGCAACGTAGGGATGGAACGCGATTGCTCTACGCCATCAATCTGGATGCCGCTCGCGAGGTTGTTGCGGGACTGTTCGTTGATTGTTGTCGCGGTCGGGCAGATCTTTGCCCTCCGCAATTTTCTGACCTTCTCAGGAGTATCTCTCCCATGAGTGACAAGAAGTTCAACGTCCTCTTTGTTTGCACCGGAAACTCTGCCCGCTCGATTTTCGCAGAGACCATTTTGCGGGATATGGTGGGCGATAAGTTCACAGCCTATTCGGCAGGCACAGCGCATCGCTCAGAGCTGAACCCCTTTGCGGTAGAAATGCTCAAGTCGAAGGGACATGATGTGTCGCTTCTGCGGTCCAAGAACATCGCCGAGTACCAAGGTGCCGGCGCTCTGCGCATGGATTTTGTCTTTACCGTCTGTGACCGTGCAGCCAATGAGGAATGCCCCACCTGGCCGGGTCAGCCCGTGTCTGGTCATTGGGGCATGCCGGACCCTGTGAAGGCTGAGGGAACCGACGCGGAAAAGCGGCTCGCGTTTCACCAGACCTACGGGGCGCTGCACAACCGGATCATGGCATTCTCCGCATTGTCGTTCGAAAATCTGAACCGTGGATCGCTACAAAAACGTGTCGATGAAATCGGCAAAGAAACTGCCAAACAGGAATAACCAGATATGACCACATACGCTCTCAACGGCCTCGGCCGCATCGGCAAACTCGCCCTTCGCCCGCTCTTGGAGCGCGGCGCAAAGATCGCCTTTATCAACGACGCGGTAGGTGATCCCGCGATGCACGCGCATCTTCTGGAGTTTGATTCCGTCCATGGCCGCTGGCCTGCGGCGTTTGAGGCAGACGAGGGTTCGATCAGCATTGACGGCACTTGCATCCCCGTCACCAGCACCCGCAATTTGGAAGACCTGCCGCTCGACGGTGTGGATGTGGTCATTGATTGCACAGGCGCGTTCAAGACAGAGGCCAAGCTAGCCCCGTATTTTGCGGCAGGCGTGAAAAAAGTTGTCATCTCTGCGCCGGTCAAAGACGGGCCAACGGCCAATGTAGTATATGGCGTAAACGAAGACATTTACGACGCGGACATCCACCAGATTGTGACGGCGGCAAGCTGCACGACCAACTGCCTTGCGCCAGTGGTGAAGGTTCTGCTCGAAGGGATCGGCATCAAGCACGGCTCGATCACGACGATCCATGATGTGACCAACACGCAGACGATTGTGGACCGCCCTGCGAAGGACTTGCGCCGCGCGCGGTCCGCACTGACTAACCTGATCCCGACCACAACGGGGTCTGCTACGGCGATCACGCTGATCTACCCTGAACTGAAGGGCAAGTTGAACGGCCATGCCGTCCGGGTGCCGCTTTTGAACGCCTCCATCACCGACTGTGTGTTTGAAATGGCGCGTGAAACGACTGTGGAAGAGGTGAACGGGTTGTTCAAAGCCGCCGCCGAAGGGCCGCTGAAAGGTATCCTTGGTTATGAAACCCGCCCCTTGGTCTCATCTGATTATACCAATGATCAACGCAGCGGCATCATTGATGCACCGTCAACGATGGTCGTGAACGGCACCCAGCTCAAAGTCTATGCCTGGTATGACAACGAGATGGGTTATGCGCATCGCTTGGTCGATGTGGCGTTTATGGTTGGCGAAACGCTGTGACACAGCCACGAAAACGGGCTGCGGGATATGCCGCCTATATCACTGTGACAGCGGCCTATTGGGCGTTCATGCTGACCGATGGTGCGCTGCGGATGCTTGTTCTGCTGCACTTCCACACGCTGGGCTTCTCGCCGGTGCAACTGGCCTATCTGTTTGTGCTCTATGAGATCGCGGGCGTTATCACCAACCTGTCCGCAGGGTGGATCGCGGCACGGTTTGGCCTGACATCGACGCTTTACGCAGGTCTGTTTTTGCAGGTTGTGGCGCTCTTGGCGCTGACCCAGCTTGATCCGGCGTGGAGCATCACGGCCTCTGTGGTATTTGTTATGCTGGTGCAGGGTCTGTCTGGCGTCGCAAAAGATTTGGCCAAGATGAGCTCCAAAAGTGCCGTCAAAATTTTGGCCCCAACGACGGGCGGGGAGCTGTTCCGCTGGGTGGCCATTCTGACGGGATCAAAGAATGCCGTGAAAGGCAGCGGCTTTTTATTGGGTGCGGTCCTGCTGGCCGTCTTTGGGTTCGTTCCTTCCGTGCTGACGATGGCGGCGGTGCTGTTTATCATCCTGATCGGTGTTGTGATTGGCATGCCATCGGGGCTGCCAGTGGGCCGCAAGGATGCGAAGTTCTCGGAAGTGTTTTCCACGAACCGCAACATCAACTGGCTCAGTGCTGCACGGCTGTTCCTGTTCGGAGCGCGGGACGTCTGGTTTGTCGTCGGCATTCCGATCTATTTCTATGCGGTGTTGTCGGACGGCAGCACGGATGGCAATCGCACCGCCTTCTTCATGATCGGAACGTTCATGGCCGTCTGGACTATCCTTTATGGCATTGTCCAAGGCGCGGCACCGCGCATCCTAAAGGCAGCAATGCGGACAGATGTGCAAATCCTGGCACTGGCAAAACGCTGGGTTGGTCTGCTGATCATCGTGCCTGCGTTTCTTGCAGGTCTGGTCTGGTTGGTCCCCGAACCGTCCAATATGCTGACAGCAACGATTGTCTTGGGCCTCTTGGTCTTTGGCGGCATCTTTGCTGTGAACTCAGCACTGCATTCGTTTCTCATCCTTAGCTTCACGGATACTAAACGGGTCACGATGGATGTCGGCTTTTACTACATGGCCAATGCTGCGGGCCGATTGGTTGGCACAGTCTTGTCTGGCTTCACATACCAAATCGGCGGACTTCCTCTGTGCCTCGGCACCGCCGCAGTCATGATTGGTCTCAGCTGGCTCGGAACGTCGCAACTCAAAGCACCCGAACATGATAAGGTTGCCGCATGAATATTTTTGAAAAGTACCTGTCCCTCTGGATCGCACTGGCGATGGGGGCTGGCATGCTTTTGGGCAATGTCGCCCCAGGAATATTCACTGCAATTGCAGCTGCAGAAGTGGCCAGCGTCAATCTGGTTGTCGCAGTGCTTATCTGGGCAATGGTCTACCCCATGATGGTCGGCGTTGACCCCAGATCCCTGCGCGATGTGGCAAAGCAACCGCGCGGATTGATGATCACCCTTGTCGTAAACTGGTTGATCAAACCTTTTACGATGGCTGCGTTGGCCGTGCTGTTTTTCCAGTATGTTTTTGCGCCATGGATTCCGCCTGAAGATGCGATGCAGTATATCGCCGGTTTGATCCTGCTGGGCGCGGCACCCTGCACAGCGATGGTGCTTGTCTGGTCACAACTGACGCGCGGGGACGAAACCTATACGCTTTTGCAGGTATCGGTGAATGATCTGATTATGGTCATTGCCTTTGCGCCTATTGTAGCCTTCCTGCTGGGTGTCACGGATATCACTGTTCCTTGGTCCACCTTGGTCCTGTCAGTTTTACTGTTCGTCGCTCTGCCACTTGCCGCAGGGTTGGTAACACGCCAGCGCCTTGGACCAGAGGCGGCAATCGAGACGTTTCAAGCGCGCGTAAAACCCTATTCAGTGGTTGGTTTAATCGTCACCGTCATCATCCTTTTTGGTCTTCAGGGTCAGGTGATTGTATCCAAGCCTTTTATCATTTTGCTGATCGCCGTGCCAATAATCCTGCAAAGCTATGGGATCTTTGCAATTGCCTATGCAGCCGCCTTCGCATTGAAGGTGCCCCATCGCATTGCGGCCCCCTGCGCCTTAATCGGGACGTCGAATTTCTTCGAACTGGCCGTTGCCGTTGCGATAAGCCTATTTGGGTTGAACTCCGGCGCTGCTCTCGCAACCGTTGTGGGGGTTCTGGTCGAAGTGCCTATTATGCTGACGCTGGTGGCATTTGCCAATCGGACACGGGCTCGGTTTGCGCCCTGACGCGCAAGAATTGAAGCGAGCTCAAAATGGAGGACAGTCAGAGATGAGTCAAAAACCCTGTTACGGAACGATGTTTCCTGAGACCTTAGGTGGCGGTGCAGACAACGGGACCGTGAGTGGCAAAGTCTTTGGATATGATACCGTCCCGCGTGGGTTGGCCGGACCAAAGCGCTCACCAAATGTGGATAGGAAAGAGTGGGAGGATTGCTTGCAATGCGAAGCCTTCGACAGTTGCTACAAACTGTCCTCGGCCAAATTTACACTGCTTGCGGCAATCGACGGTCCAATCCGGCCCTGCCCTTTGGCTCCGATAGTCGAGAGACAGATTTTGCGGCGGCCAGCCTGTTTGCCGCTTGGAGGAAAAACGCCCTATGCTGACAACATAGATTAGAAGGGAAAACCAAATGCCAATGAACCGCCGTCGCTTTCTAACTTCTGCATCAGTGGCGACCAGTTTTGGATTTCCCTCGATTGCCGCGTCAGATGAACCGGTCCGGTTTGGTCTGACCCCGGTCTTCCTGACCAATGACCAAATGCTGGTGGATGGCTTGCGGACCTATCTGGCGAATGCAATGTCGCGCCCGGTGGAGCTTGTATTTCGCAGGACCTATGAGGAGATAACAGCTCTTCTGGTTGCTGGCGATTTGGACGCCGCTTGGATTTGTGGGTATCCCTATCTTCGAAACGAGGACAAGCTTGCCCTACTTTCCGTACCGGTTTGGAACCAGAAGCCTTTGTACCAGTCATATCTGATTGCAGGCGCGGATCGCGATGCCTCCGATCTTTCTCACCTCAAAGGCGATGTTCATGCCTTTTCCGATCCGGATTCTAACTCTGGGTATATTGTAACCCAGAGTGAGCTTGTTGCGCGCGACGAGGATCGCGACAATTTCTTCGCAAAGAGTTTTTTCACCTATGGGCACCGAAATGTGCTGCGAGCAGTGGCGTCGGGGCTCGCGCAGTCGGGCAGCATAGATGGGTATGTTTGGGAGGCGGTATCTGCGACAGAACCAGATCTGGCGGCACAAACAAAAGTTGTCTGGAAGTCCGAATGGTTTGGTTTCCCCCCGATTGCCTGCCAACGCAGTCAATTGCCAACAGAGATTGTGCAATCCTTGCAGGCGGCCTTGATCAATATCTCGAACACCGCTGACGGCATGGCAATCTTGGAAATGCTGCAATTGGACGGGTTCACCTTGGGGGCCGAAAATCTGTTTGATGAAATCCGACGCCGCATAGAGGTTTTGGATGCAGCAATCTGAATATCATTGGGCACGGCCGCAATCCTGGCCGCTCACTGTTCGTGTGCCGTTGATCGCAGCCCTTCTACTGATCTTTGTTGCGGTTATTGCCTCAGAGCGGGTCCTCAGTCGATTTTCCAACATTCAGGATGAAAACCTGCGTGGCGTGGCGTCTGTCTATCTCGACAGCGTTTCTTTGGCCCTTGAACCATTCATTTTGCGACAGGATATCTGGGGCACCTTCGACACCGTCGACCGCGCGCGCAATGCAGCGGGTGATCTGCCAGTTCTTGCCTTGGTGGCAACAGACAATAATAATCAAATTATTGCGGCAGATGATCCGATGCGCTTCCCGACAGGAACTTCGGCTCCATCGGCTCTATTCGCTGCACCTGGCATCGAGGACCTTTCGCTCAAATACTCTGAAACGACTGTCTGGACGCAAAAGGAGGTGGTCTATCAAGGGCAACTTATCGGGCACGTTGTGACAGAGATTGATGTCGACAACTATCTGGCACAACGCCGAGACGCTCTTTGGTCGCTGATCATCGGAAACACACTTGCAACGATTCTTCTGGCGGGTGCCGGATATTTACTCATCAGCCGGATGATGCGGCAGGTTCAGGTGCTCTCGCAATTTATGGGCAGTCACGAAGGCGATGGTCTTGAGGAGATCCCACACTCTGCCTTTCCTGCAAAACGAACTGAATTCGCATCACTGTTTGAGCGGTACAATAAATTGGTAAGGGCTGAGGGGGAACGCCGGGACATCGCTCAGCGGTTATCGGATCAGGCTCAACTAGTCAGTCTAGGCCGCCTTTCTTCCACTCTCGCCCACGAAATAAACAATCCACTTGGTGGTTTGTTGAATGCGGTTGATACGTTGCGGAAATTCAAAGACAGGCCGGATGTCGTCGACGCCTCAACAGAATTATTGTTTCGAGGTCTGAACAACTTGCGTGACGTCTCGAAGGCGACTTTGGATTTTGGACGATCAAATGTACAGGACCATCCGCTCTCGAAAGTAGATCTTGATGACTTACGGCTGCTCATCGAACCTGAGCTCGCCCGCAAGAACCAGACGCTCGATCTGACAATAGGCGTAGAAGATGAAACGCTTCGGGTGCTTCCAGGCGCTAAAGTGCAGCAGATTATCCTTAACCTTTTGCTGAACGGATCAGCGGCTGCCGGGGAGGGAGGTGTGATTGGTCTTAACGTGACCAACGAGGAAGAAACGTTAAGAATTGACGTGAGCGATAGTGGCCCGGGGTTGTCTGAAACCGCGCGTCACAGACTGACGGTTGGGTCCACATCCAGAAACGGGGCAGGGGTAGGTTTGCGGTCAGTGCGCGAAATCACGCAGGGATTAGGGGGTAGTATCGAAGTGGCCGATTTGCCCGAGCGCGGAACCAAGATTACAATTAGATTTCCCTTGCAACCAAAAGGCGGATCCGTGACGTGATCCTAGAAAATAGACATATCGCTTTGGTCGAAGATGATGAAATCATGGGCGGCTCAATCGCTCAACGGCTGGAGCTTGAGGGTGCTCGCGTTGTCTGGATGAAGACAAAGACAGTGGCTCTCGGCGCAATCCGTACACCGTACAAAAAGTTTGATGCGGTAGTGTGCGATATCAAGCTGCCAGATGGGACTGGCGAGGATTTGTACATGGCCCTGTGCGATCACTCCGTTCCGCCGCCTTTTTTGTTTGTGACTGGTCATGGTGGCGTTGATCAGGCCGTTCGTCTTATTCACGCAGGTGCCGCCGATTACCTGACCAAGCCGTTCAACATGGATCAGTTCCTTGCGCGCCTTTCTGGGATGATAACCGCAGACCAATTAGAAATCGGTGAAAGTCCGTTCGGAATTTCACCGCAAGCGATTGATTTGCATGCAACGTTAGCGCGCGCTGCTTCAAATGATCGTCCGGTCTATATCAAAGGCAATCGGGGCACTGGCAAAGGATTGGCGGCCCAAACCATTCATAAATTGTCTAACCGCGAGAGTGGGCCGTTTCAAAGTGTGGATCTTAGTCGCCTTACCCCCTCAGATCAGGCGAACATCCTCTTTGACGATACAGCCGAACGTCCTGCACTAACGCGCGCAACTAAAGACGGCACATTGTATATTTCAATGATCTCTCACGCTACTGACACTGTCCAAAACCTGTTGCATGAATGGCTCTTGTCAGAGCCGACGACTAGACTGATCTGCGGATTCACCCCTGATTTGAGCTCATCTGAAACAGATGGTAGGGTGCGCCTCGACTTGTTGCAACGTCTGAGGGCCGTGGATATCTTCATTCCACCGCTTGCGAGCAGGCCAGATGACATTCTTTGGCTCATGCGACGATTTTATGATGGGTTCAATACGCGCCGCGAGAAAAAGCTGAAGGGCCTATCCGTTCGCTGTGAAGAAGCCGCAGTGAGTTACACGTGGCCGGGAAATGGAAGAGAGCTGCGCAGCAAGATGGAGCGGGCCGTGTCACAGGCACAAGGCGAGGTTCTGTTCCCGCTAGACCTTTTCCCAGACGCCCACGACGATATGGCCGTTCCGCGCACGCTGTCCGATGTTCGGGACGGCGCTGAGCGCGCCGCAATTCTGGCAGCGCTTGAGCAAACGGATCAGCATATTCTCGAGGCTGCTAAGCTGCTTTCCATCTCACGGACAACGCTCTGGGAAAAAATGAAGAAGCTTGGAATCAAGAGCGACCACTAGGTTATCGCCACCTGCTGGAGTATACCGCAGAATACACCAGTTTATGTTCGAGAATCCGAACGTCCTGAAAAATCATTTTTAAACATAGAGTTACGAAGGCCTCCTCCGATGAAGGCCGGTGACAGTTGGCTGCGGTGATTTGCTAGACTGTTGCAAAAGGCTTTCAGGGAGGAACCGAAAATGAAATGTAACAAACTCGTCGACGCGGGTCGTCGCCAGTTTTTGCGCGGCGGTGCCGTTGCAGGGGTTGGTGCTGCGGCCACAATGATGACCGGAGTGCAAGCGCAGGCCGAAACGCCCGGTGCGCAAGTCGACTACCCATCAACTAAATTGGCCAACATCGCAGATCTTGCTGTCAATGATCCGGTCGATATCGAATTCCCGGATGCGGACAGCCCCGGCATTTTGCTCAAGATGGGCGAAGCTGTTGAAGGCGGCGTTGGTCCTGATGGTGACATTGTCGCCTATTCGGTGCTCTGCCCGCATAAGGGTTGGTATCTCAACTACAACGGCGAAGATCGCACTCTCAATTGTCCCGGCCATTTTTCGCGCTTTGACACGGAAGTGGGGGGCCAGCAAGTTTGGGGTCATGCGACGCAGAACTTACCACAATTTACGCTGCGCGTTGATGACAGCGGTGACATTTACGCCGAAGGCGCAAGCGACCTAATTTTCGGTCGCCCGTCAAACGTGTTGTAAGGGAGGACATAGACAATGACATATAAAAGACAAATAGACCGGCTTCCCATTCCACCAAAGGACGCCAAGGTACACAACGTGACATGTCACTACTGCATCGTTGGATGCGGCTACAAGGCATACACTTGGGATCGCAACAAGCAGGGCACGATGCAGGACAACGCATTGGGCATCGATTTAAGCGAACAGCAAGGTGCCAACGGCGTTTGGATGGCTCCTTCTATGTACAACATCGTCAAGCAGGACGGTAAAGACGTGCATTTGGCGGTTATTCCTGATGAGGACTGCGTCGTTAATTCGGGTCTTGCCTCGGTCCGCGGCGGACGTATGGCAGAAAATCGTCCCTCTACGGTGACCGGCACACAGCAACAGCGTCTGTCCGACCCTCTGATGTGGCGCAACGGTGTTCATCAGCCTACCAGCTGGGACGACGCCCTTGATCTTGTGGCGCAGGTTACGGCGCGCGTCGTGACGGAAGGATCTGAAGATGATCTGGTTGTTTCCATGTTTGACCACGGCGGGTCCGCTGGTGGTTATGAAAACACCTGGGGTACAGGCAAGCTTTACTTTGAATCGATGAAGGTGAAAAACTGCCGCATTCACAACCGTCCTGCCTATAACTCGGAAGTGCACTCTACGCGCGACATGGGCATCGGCGAGCTGAACTATCAGTATAAAGACTATGAACTGACCGATACGATCTTCATGGTCGGTGCAAACTCTTTGGAAACGCAAACGAACCTGTTCTTGAACCACATGGTTCCGGGCATGCGGAGCGGTGCAAGGTTCATTATGGTTGATCCCCGGCGTTCGGTCACGGTCAATGCAGCGGAAGACGTCGCCGGTAAAGAAAACGTGCTGCACTTGGCAATCAAACCCGGCTCGGACATGGCACTTTTCAATGCGATCTTCACCGAGATCGTAGCAAAGGGCTGGGTCGACGCGGACTTCATTGCCAACTCGACATTCCAGGACGGCGTCGCCGTTGCGGAAGATGAGGCGCATCCTGCTGCATTGGGCAGCTTGGACGAGGCGATGAAAGCGACTAACATGTCGTTAGCTGATGCTGCAGAAATTTGCGGCGTTTCGGCTGAAGATATTGCCAAGGCAGCTGCATGGATTGCGGAACCCAAAGACGGTGAGCGCCGCAAATGCGTCACCGCCTATGAAAAAGGGATCATCTGGGGCAATGATAATTATCGTACCATCGGTGCGTTGGTGAACATCGCCTTGGTGACCGGTAACGTTGGCCGTGAAGGTGGTGGTGTTTGCCGCCTTGGTGGACACCAGGAAGGTTACTACCGTCCATCCGATGCCCACGTTGGTCGCCCGGCCGAATATGTTGACCAGCTTTTGATCAATGGTGGTGGCAAGGTCCACCACATCTGGGCAACAGACCACTACAAAACCACACTGAACGCATCTCAGTTCAAGCGCGTACACAAAAAGCGGGCTGATATGGTCAAAGACGCCATGGATGCAGCAGCAGGGGGAAGTCGAGCGGATTTGGTCGACGCAATCGTCGGTGCGGTCAATGCGGGTGGCCTGTTTGTTGTTGATGTGGACATCATCCACAGCCAGATCGGAGCTAACGCTCATGTCCTCTTGGCTGCTTGTGAATCGAATGAAATGAACCTCACTTCGATGAACGGTGAACGGCGTCTACGCCTGTCCGAAAAATACATGGACCCATTTGGCAACTCTCGACCTGACTGCCTCATTGCGGCCGCCGTAGCACAGAATATGGAACGTGTTCTGACTGACATGGGCAACGCTGACTATGCCGCGCAGTTCAAGGGGTACGATTGGGAAACCGAAGAAGATGCCTTTATGGACGGCTACAATAAGGGCAATCCGGAAGTGACCTATGAGCGTCTGCGCGCCATGGGCAACAACGGTGTTCTTGAGCCCGTCGTTGGCTATGAGGATGGCAAGCTGATTGGAACCGAACGCGAATATGCCGACGGTAAATTCACCCGCCACGGTCGTGAAGATCAAAAGGCGCTGTTCTGCGCTGCTGGTTGGCGGGGTTGGCAAGCTGCTGGCAAAGCCGAGGAGGAAGCCAAGTACGATTTCTGGATCAACAACGTGCGGGCCAACATCTTTTGGCAAAGCCAGTTCCTGGATCAAGACAATGACTTCATCCAAGACCGCTTCCCGTATCCATTCATCGAGATGAACGTCGACGATATGGCCGGTTTGGGTATATCTGCCGGCGATTTGATCGAAATTTCTAATGGAAACGGCGCAACACAGGGCATGGCCTACCCAGTGGAGACAGCGAAATCTGGTCAGGTCGCGATGGTATTTGGTTCGCCCGCAGGTAGCCAAGGCAACATTGTGAGTCCCGGTGTAAATGAGCTGGTCCTGCCAGACTACAAACACACGTGGGGTAATATTCGCAAGCTTGCGAATGCAACACCGCAAGCTAGGGCAATTTCTTTCAAGTCAAAGGAATACACGGCGTAACTGACGTCACTTTGTTAGAGCGGGCGGTCTTATCAGGCCGCCCGTTATTTTTGAGTTAGGGAGAGAAGAATGACGAGAAATATAGTTTTGGGCTTGCTGGCGTCTCTAGTTGGGACCGTTGCCTTCGCTGAAGGTGATCCGACCGCCGGCCAACGCGTTTTTAACAAGTGCAAAAGTTGCCATCAAATCGGTGAAGACGCGCAAAATCGCGTTGGCCCGCAACTGAATCAGATTATCGGACGGCAGCCGGGAACTTTAGAGGACTTTCGCTATTCCGATGACATGATCGCTTTAGGAGAGTCAGGTGAGATTTGGAATGAGGACACTCTCACGCAATTCCTTACTAAGCCCCGAGATTTTGTCGCCGGGACCACCATGTCTTTTCCAGGACTGCGGCGTCCCGAAGATATAGAAAACCTCCTTGCATATCTTACCTCTCTAGAATGACTTGTTCTCGATAATAATGGTGTGATCGCTGGCAGCTTTCGTGCTTAGCCTTAGCGTTTGGCCATCTCCGGCAACTGGAAAAATCATGCCCGTAATCAAACAACAGAAAAACGATGTCTGCAGCGACGAGCGGACTGGGCAAACGCTTATTCCTGTCGATCTGGCGTTAGAGAGAGGTCTTTCGCTGGTGAACACTGTTAGGGCGACAGTAGAGTTGGCACTCGAAACCGCGATGGGACGCGTGTTAGCTGAAGATCTGTGTACTCCAATGGATCTACCGCCGTTCGATAACTCTGGCATGGATGGCTATGCGTTCCGGTCTTGTGATGTGACCGAGGGTGCGCAAAGTAGACTAACTTTGGCAGGTCGGATTGCTGCCGGTGACAATGCCGATCTCATTGGCCAAGTTGGCCGTGGGCAAGCATATCGTATCTTCACAGGTGCTGCTATTCCCCGGGGCGCTGATGCGGTGATCATGCAAGAACACGTCAAGTGTGTTGGTGAAACAATAACGTTTAACGAGCCTGTAGAGAGCGGGCAGAATATTCGCCGACGGGGCGAAGACGCTCCGGCGCATAGTTTGCTGCTCGAACAAGGCACCATTCTTGGCGCACGCGAATTGGGTGCCATTGCTTCAATTGGTCAACCGCGCGTTACGGTGCGGCGGAAAATCACAGTCGCGCTCTTTTGCACAGGCACCGAATTGAAGCAGCCGGGTGAAACCTTGGCCCCAGGGCAAATTTACAATTCAAACCGTTTCATGATGATAGCGGCGTTGAATGACCCGACCATCGAACTGAACGACATGGGCGCTATTGATGATGACCCAGAAAAACTACGTGCTGCATTAGAATCCGCTGCAAAATCGGCCGATGTCATCGTATCAACAGGCGGTGTATCGGTAGGTGAAGAAGACCATATGGTCGCGCAACTCGAGGCGGTGGGTGGGCGGATCGAGGTGATGAAGATCGCGATGAAGCCGGGCAAGCCGCTTTCGGTCGGCACAATCGGCCAAGCACTTTATGTCGGGCTGCCCGGAAACCCCGTTGCCGCTTTCACCACGTGGGGTAATCTCCCCATTTTTAATGGGGATCAGCCGTAGAATTCAG
>TARA_R110002074_G_scaffold172597_2_pt1 | contig 13944 bp, 13 predicted proteins | sample TARA_R110002074 | Tara Oceans TARA_R110002074 (sample SAMEA4397215) | marine metagenome | biome: Polar Biome; feature: [MIX] marine epipelagic wind mixed layer (ENVO:01000061); material: water (ENVO:00002006), including particulate matter (ENVO:01000060) such as... | depth 10-100 m
TTTTGTACTCAAAAATGTAGTTTTTGAGCATCTTGTAGGGAATTTTTATAAATTAGTAAAAATAATTGTTACGATAATTTTTAACAATTATTTTAAAGTATTTAGAGGCATTTTTTTTTTGTTTCCATATAATAAAATGCCAAAAACAAAAAAAAATGCCAAACTGGATAATAAAAAACAAATATTTCATTGTGAATGTTGTGACTTTACTACGTATAAAAAATCAAATTATAAAAAACATTTAGCCACACGCAAACATAAAAGAGGCATTTTTTCAGGAAACGATTTTGAAAAAAAAATGCCAATACCAAAAAAAATGCCAAAATCAAAAACACAAATTTGTGATTGTGGAAATAAATTTAGCACGAGAAGTGGTTTGTGGAAACATCAACAAAAATGTAAAATTGTTGATGAGGTCGGCATTTTTTCTGTTTCCAAAAATGTTTCCAATGTTTCCAAAATGTTTCCTGACCATAAAATAGAAAAACCAGAAGACATAGATATGAAAATAAAGCAAGTGCAACTTGAAAATGCCATGTTAATGAATAAAAAGTTGAAAAAAGAGATAAACCAATTAGATAATCCACAACCTTCAACCAATTTACTAACAAATGAATTGGTTGAAACAATAGGTAAAATAGCAGGTAATAATAATTGTAACAATACAAACAACATTTCAATTAATATGTATTTAAATGAACAGTGCAAAAATGCTATGAATTTGGAAGATTTTGTAAGAAATATAAAAGTAAGTCTTCAAGATTTAGATTTTTCAACAAAAAATGGATATGTGAAAGGTATAGAAAATATATTTATAAAACAATTGGAAGATTTAAAACCGACAGAAAGACCAATACATTGTAGTGATAAGAAAAGATTACAATTTTATGTAAAAGATGATGATACATGGAAGAAAGATGAAGACCATGAAAAATTAACAGAAAGTATAAAAGCAGTAAGTAATATTCAGGTTAAGAAAATGACTGATTGGGAGAAACAAAACCCAGATTATACAAAAGACCCACAAAAATCAGATAAATGGTCAAAAATGTTAGATAGTGTAATAGCAGGTGAGAATAGTAAAGAAGTAAAAAAGAATGAGACAAAAATTAAAAAGATATTAGGAAAAGTAGTGGATATTAAAGAGGAATTGAAAGGTAATTAACGCATTTGTTCACGTTTTCGTTCAAAATTTCTAATACGTCTTCTGGAAGTTTCAATACCTTTACTATCAACAATAGCATTAAATAAGGATAATCCTTTATTAAAATCCTCTTCACAACCAATATATAATTGAAGTATCGTTTCTCGTGTTTGTTCAACTAATTTTTGTAATAATTCTTCTGTTAAGTTAGGATTGATTGTTAAAACCTTTTCTCTTTTAACAGGGTCAAGCCAATATGCAAATAATTGTTTAATAACCGATAATAAAGATTTTTCTAATTCTTGTGATTTAGTAATCATATTTTGAATATGTTGAGCATATTGCCGAAATAATCTATCATTAGGACTTCCAGTAAAGGAATGTTCCCAACTATTTTTTTTACAAAGTGGATGATTATGATAATCTTGGAGTGGAATATCAGAAAATTTTTTAATTTCCCATTTAGATACTTTAACATTAGGGTCTCTTAATGATTCTAATTGTGATTTTTCATTTTTAAATAAAATATATGCTTTATTTTTTTTAATATCAATAGATGTGATTTCCCCATATTTATTGAAATATTTATGAATAAGTTTTTTAGAGGGTTTATGTTTGGATTTGACAAGAATGCCAACTTTGTTGGGGAAAGGTAATCCAGAAGTAAATGCAATATAGAATTTTTCTAAATCATTATAATAAGATTTTTGGGCTTCTTCAGTAACTCCAATATATTTACCAGTTTCAAAATCATATTCATCAAAATATAATGATTGTAATTCAGGAATACCAATTTCATCTGATAAAGATTTAGTTTGTATAGGTCTGTTATCAATACCATCAATAGTAGGAGGTCTTTGTTTAATATTCATTTTACAATTTTTAGGTTTTACACTTACTCTATTTTTAGTATTTTGATGTGGTTTAAGAGCTACAATACGTCTTGCACATAATGGTAATTTATCATATTGATGTAATAATATTTCTTTTTGTTCATTTGTAACATCATCAGTATATGTATATTTGGCATTAACTGTAGTAGCAATAGCAGCAAATAAATGTGCAATTTTAACATAAAATTTAGCAATACCAGTACACATTCTTTTTTTTCTTGTATGTGAAGATACATCTAAGTTATCTAAATGAGTTTTATCAAAATATAAAACAGGAGCTTTTGAAATTTTATTAATGTTAACTCCTTTGCTTGTTTTTTGTTCTAAATAGTCAATATTCATACCATTCATATAGCGTTTGATAGCTCTTGCTGTTAAAACGACAAGTTTATTACAATAACTTGGTTTTTGCAAGTTTTTTAAATCTTGGAAACTGGCATTAGTAATATATTTAGCAGCAATATAATTAATAACAGTTTTGAATTTCATATGTTTAGTATGCTTATCCTTATAATTAGTATTTTCGCCACCCTTTTGTGAATGTAATAATGTAGATTCTTTATTACCCATATGATTAATATATATATTATAAAATTGAATTAAAAACAATTATTAATATATTAAATTAAATGGCGTTCATAATGAGTAAAATAAATAAAACCAAACGCAATACCAAAAAAAAAAATCTAAAAAAAATGTGGGCAGCGTTTAGTAATGAGGGAGTAGATATGACAAAAAAATTAGAATTACATTATTCTAAAAGTGAGCAGAAACAAAAGGAAAATTGTGATTTATGTAATAGTACATTAGCATATGTAGAAAATAAATTATTAACTTGTACAAATCAGAAATGTGGTATAATTTATAAAAACGTATTGGATTCGAGCCCTGAATGGAGATATTATGGAGCGGATGATAGTAGTATGACAGATCCAACAAGATGTGGAATGCCAATAAATCCATTATTAAAAGAATCTTCATATGGATGTAAAGTAGTATGTAATAGTCGTTCAACATATGAAATGAGGAAAATAAGAAGATATACAGAATGGCAATCAATGCCTTATAAAGAGAAATCACAATATGACGAATTTGAGAAAATTAAAGCCTTGTCAAAAAATGCAGGTATTCCAAAAATAATAATAGATGAAGCATTGAGACAACATAAAAAGATATCAGAAATGAAAACATTTAGGGGGTGTAATAGAGATGGAGTCATAGCAGCATCAGTATATATTTCTTGTAGAATTCATAATTATCCAAGAACTGCGAAAGAGATAGCAACAATATTTGTTCTTGATAATACAAGTGCAACAAAGGGTTGTAAAAATGCAGTAAATTTATTAAATGAAATGGAAGAATCAAATATACTTGGAAGTAAAACTCATTTTCATCAAACAAGACCGATAGCATTTATAGAGAGGTATTGTAGTAGATTAAATTTAAATAAAGAATTAACAATGGTATGTAAATTTGTAGCCAATAAAATCGAGAGAAATAATATAATTCCAGAAAATACACCCCATTCAGTAGCAGCAGGAATTGTATATTTTGTAAGTCAGACTTGTAATTTAAATATTAGTAAAAAAAATGTAAATAACGTAAGTAAAATAAGTGAAGTGACAATAAATAAATGTTACAAAAAATTAGATAAACTAAAAAGTGAGTTAATTCCAAATGTTATCATTGAAAAATACGGAGAGTAAATTAATTATTATTAATATAATATTTAATTTACCATTTTGGAGATAATATCTTTTCTAACTTTATCCCAGTGACCGGGACCTCCGGTTTTAGCTCCTCCCTGATGAGTTACTTGATTGGGATGAAGTCTATATAATACAAGTGGTTCGTCAAAATTATGAATTTTTCCATATTTTTTCAACATTCTTAATTCTAATTCAAAATCGTGGGATAAATCATCATTTCCCCAAGTTTCTTTTAAATTTTTAGAATAATTACCAACTTCTAATACTTTAGATTTTCTATAACAAACGGTAGGATGATTTGTAAACCAATGAGGGAAAGTTTTAATATAATCATCCCATGTAATAGAAGGATGACGAGTAATATTAACAAATTTATCTTTTTCTGTTCCATGAAACATTAAGATTTGTGCACCACAAATAGCAATATCGGGATTTTCTTCCATATATGATAATTGTTTTTGAATTCTATCTGGAACCATAATATCATCACTATCTAATTTTATAATAATTTCATTATTGCATAAATTAATTCCAGTATTTAAAGAATGTCCTATACCTTTATTGCCATCATTATCGTGATATACGATATTGGTAAATCTACTATTTTGTTTGAAATTATCTAACATTTTTTTCAATAATGATGTATGAAGAGTATCAGAACCATCATTAATCCAAACGACTTCAAACGCAATATGTCCAACTTGTTTAATAATAGAATCGAGACAATCCTTAACATAAGATGCATTAGTATTATAACTTGAAACAAGAATGCTGACTTTTTTTTTAGGAGAAAGAAATTGTGGCGGCAATTGTATAGTGTTCATAATATCATAAGAATGTTTGGTAGAGCCCCATTCTTGATTAGCATAAATTTTTTCATGACCATAATATTCTGTTCCAGATACATGAATAGGTAAAAAATAATGACTTGGTAATATGGTAATATCTTTCCATTTTTGTTGCCAATATAAACGAGTTAATAATCCAGGACCGACTGTTCTCCAAGCTCTTCTTCCCGTTTTTTTAACAGAAATTTCATTATTTTTAATCCATTCGATGGCAAGCCTGGGTAATTCGTGTTTGGGAGGAAATGCCATAGTTCCAGTTGCAATTAATGGGTGTGTTCTTGCCAATACATCATCATAATCTGTTGTAGGAGCCCAGCCAGCATTTCTTACCTTTTCATTTTCAAAACCAGCAAATGCCTTATACTTATTAACTAAATATGTAACAGGTTCTATACAAATTGCGTCAGCATCTACAAAAAATCCTCCATATTCGTATAATAATTCCCACCTGATTATATCAGCTTTTCCATTTATTTCTTCCATAGAGTTAATTCTATCGGTTAATTGTGAAACAAATCCTCTTTTCATAATTTCTTCTTCTGTCCATCTAATATATTCAAAACCTTCGGCTTCGTGTTTTTCTTTCCATGTATCCATAAATTTAGTAGGAGGGTTTTTATCACCAATCCAAAGTTGATGTACAATCTTAGGTATTTTTGACATATAAATAATAATATAATATAACATTTAATATTATTTTTTTTTAATTATTGTTATAGATGGATTTTTTCCAACAGTTTTAATATCATATTCTTGACTGTATTTATCTAATATAGGTTTAATTTTGTGTTTATTATATTTAATCATCCATTCAATATTATCTCTTTCTTCACTACCACCTTCCATTAAAATAATACCATTATCTTTTACTTTATTTAAATAATTTTGAAACATAAATTCATACACATCTCCATTATTTGCAATGTCAATATGTAATATATCAATAGATTTATCTTCATATTTTTTATAAACATCATAAAAATCACCATAATCAATATTTACATTATCGTACATATTAAATTGTTGTAAAATTTTATCTTTTATAGCATGATTACCATTAAATTTATCAAATATGTCATATGCATCAATTTGAGTATTAGAGGAAGAATTTTCAATAAATCTATCGAGAGAGTAACCTTCAAGAATTCCACATTCTACAATCTTTTGAGGTTTTTTTAAAAATGTAATAGCAGAAATAATATCACCGAAATTAATTTTATTATTATATGAAGAATTCATATATATAAATTAAATAAGTTATTTTTAATATACTTTCATTTAAAATTTTCTTTGAAAAGTATATTCATAGATACATTTTTTGCAGTAAAATCATTTTTAATATAAAACGGTATAAGCTCTTCAGTACACGTTAAATCGACCCTATAACATTTTTTATTTTTGGCATATTCTAATAATTTTTTTACAATTTTCTCTCCATATCCATTTCCCCGATGATTTTTATCTATAAAAATATTTTCAATATGTCCCATTTTTGATATGTTATATGTTAATTTTTTCTCAATATATAGCGTTCCTGTACCAATAATTTCATTATTTTTTTCTAAAATGTAAATAAAGTGTAATTCACCAAGAACATTATTTATAAAATTATAAAAAGTTGCTTTACTGATAGATATATTTATAAGTGATATGTATTTTTTATAATCATTAATTGTTATTTCTCTTATATTCATATATCTTATTAAAGTAAAAATGTTTAAATATTAAAATTAATATATATTTATAATGAATTGTTCTTTATTTAAGGTTTTTATGAGCAAGGATGTAATAGTACCAGTAAATAATATATTACTGTCAGGATATATAACACAGGGAAAAGAAGTAGAAAAATATGAAACAGAATTAAAAAAATTCCTGGGAACAGACCATCTGTTATCAGTTAATAGTGGAACGGCAGGATTAACCCTGGCTACAAGATTATTAAAAAAAAAGGATGAATCATTTGATTGGCCTGGATTTGATGAGGAAAACGATATAGTATTGACCCCAGCTTTAACATGTTTTGCTACTACTTGTTCTATATTAGCTAATAATGTAAAAATAAGATGGTTAGATACAGAGTTAGAAACACCTAATATTGATTTAAAAGATGTAAAAAGAAAATTAAATAAACATACAAAAGTAATTTATTTGGTACATTGGGGTGGAATGCCCGTAGACTTAGATGAATTGGATAAAATATGTACCGAACATAAATCAAAATTTGGATTTAAACCCGTAGTTATCGAAGATTGTGCTCACGCATTTGGAGCAGAGTTTAATGGAAAAAAATTAAGTAATCATGGAAATATTTGTGTTTATAGCACTCAAGCAATTAAACATTTGACAACTGGGGATGGTGGTATTATTACATTGCCCAATAAATCTTTATATGATAGATGTAAATTATTAAGATGGTTTGGTATAGATCGAGATAAAAGAAACTATAAAGGAAAGGATTTTAGATTAGAACATGATATATCTGAATATGGATATAAATTTCATATGAATGATATTAATGCAACAATTGGTCTTCATAATCTTCCATATATACCCGGACTTTTGGAGAAAATACGGAAAAATGGAAAATATTTTGATGAAAAGTTGAAAGATATAGAAGGAATTAGGTTGATGAAAAACAACCCCAAATGTAATCCAGCATATTGGCTTTATACAATTCGTATATTAAATGATAAAAAACAAGAATTTATTAATAAAATGAAAGAAGATGGTATAATGACAAGTCAAGTCCATAATAGGAATGATATAAATAGTAGTGTAAAAGAATTTAAGGAAATATTACCTAATCTGGATATACTGGAAAAAGAGTTAGTATGTATTCCAGTAGGTTGGTGGTTAGAAGAAAATGATTTAGAATTTATAGTATCAAAAATTAGAGATTTTTTTAAAATAGTATAAAAATATCTATATATATATTTATATAAATATGACAGATTCAGTTGTAAATTTTGAAAATTTTGATGAAAATCTTAAAAGAATTAGTTCTTTAGAAAACTGGAATAAACTACAAAAGGATTTCAATTCAAAAAAAACTGTAATTTTATTTGGTCATGGAGGTAATATGGGAGTTTGTGATCATGGCGCAATTGATATTGGTAGATTAACAGATAAAACGACATTTTCCCCTGGAAGTGCAATTATGTGTACATCTTTAGTATCTGATTTTTCATTTGAAGAATGGATAAAAGAGTGGTTAAAAATATTATTTAGAACAATAGATGTAAAAAATACATTAGTTATTGGAAACTCATGTTCTGTAGGAAGTAAATCAAGTAAAGCCATTATAAATGCATTAGAATTTTCTAATGAATTAGGCGCATCTACTTGTATTATTTCAGCAAGAAATAAAGGAGATATCTTATTAAATAGTCATAAAATAATTACAGATTCAATATATTACCATACACACGAATGTTTATCACTTATGTTAATTTATCAACTTATTTATAAATATAAAAATAACATACCAGAGCAAGACTTAATAGATTGTCCTCCATCAATTAAAGTTATAAGCACAGAAAAAAACCACATTATTTCTAATGGTTGTCATAATTGTGAAGGAGGAGCATATGATCATACATTTTGTATGGAAGATGAAAAAATAAGACATGTTCCACCTGGTCTAGAAAAAGATGCAAATAATATAGCTGTAGATTTTGATGGAGTATTACATAATTTCGATAAAGGATTTTATGATGGAACTTGCTATGGAAAACCAATAGAAGGGTCTATTGAGGCTTTGAAAATATTATCTAAAAAATATAATGTTATAATTTATTCGAGTAAATGTCTTCCAGATAGACCATTAGTTGAAGGTCTTACTGGTCGAGAACATATTATTAAATGGTTACAAAAACACGATGCTTTAAAATACGTAAAAGATATAACACATCTAAAAGTTAGAGCAAAATATTACATAGATGATAAAGCAATTCATTTTAATAATAATTGGGATAAAATATTGAAAAAAGTTTAAAATATAAGTTTATATATAAAAGTTATTATAGTAACTTATATATATATATATATGAAATATGATTTAATAATAATAGGCGGAGGACCAATAGGGATTAGTATGTTATATAGATTTATAAATACAAAATATAATGTTTTACTTATAGAAAAAGAAAATTTATTTAATAGTTTTTATCATATGGATAAAAATATGATATGGCATTCCCCAATAAATGGATGCAATTTAAAAGAAAATCAGTTTAGTGAATCTTATTCGCCAACAGTATCCGAATTGATTAAAAATTTTAAACTATTTGTAAAAGAAAATATAGATGATAAATATTATAAAATTAATGAAAAAGTTACTCTTATTAATAAAAATGAAAATTATTATAATATTTTAACAAAAAAAAATAAATATATTACAAAAGCAATATATATTGCAACAAGAACAAATTTTTCTGTTCCAACATCAGTTAATTTTCAAATTATAAATAGTAATGTTAATAGACATTTAACTGATTCAAGTAATATTGAAGGGAAAAAAATATGTGTAATAGGAGGTGGTTGGACAAGTGCCGATGCAGTTGTTGCATTACAAGAAAAGAATAATGTAACAATAATAACACGAAATTATAAAAAATTTAAAGATAAACATAGAGAACAAAAAGCGATATATGGTCATAAGGATTTTGATATAAAATATAAATATATTCAGTACAATAAAATATATGAAATAAAAAATAATAAAATTAATGTTGATAATAATATATTAGAATTTGATATATATTATATATTTTTTGGATATTCACATAATAATAACATAAAAATAGATTGTGATAAAGAAAAAATATTTGATAATTCGCAAGGAAAATATATTGAATTACTTGAAAATGTATATGGTTGTACAAAAGATCATACAAAACATAATGGTAGATATATAGTTAGAACAAATACTATTGATTCAGTAATAAAATTAATAGAAAATGCATTAAATTAAAGGCTTATTTTGATTAAAAATAATATACCTCTCATATTATTAAAAGTTTTCCATTTATCATTCCATTGCTCAAATTTATTATGATCAGTGAATAAAGTTTTTGATTTAATTGGTATGTGAGACTCATCAAATAATATTGGAACATAATCAATATTTACATATCTATTTTTTTCATACCATAGTTTTAATTCTTTTAAAAAATCACATAATTTATCATCTTGTTGAGGAACTCCCAAATAAAATATACCTTTTTTTTTGTAATTAATTATTAAATCATTTAAAATATGTATATCGGATTTATATCCTGTCCAAAAATAATATATATCGCTATTAATATTTTTTATAACATTTTTATAATCATTTATAATTAATTCGTAATTTTGTTTTTTTAAATCCTCTCTTAAATCAACATTAGAAATTTCAATTCCAATAATTTTTTTTGCATATTTTATAAATCCCACATCTAATTCCTGTTTTTTACATCCAATATGAGTAAATATTTTTCCGTTTAATTCATCCTTAATAAAGTATGCTGTTGTAAGAGGATATCTCCAGTTCATATGATCTTTACAATTAATTTTATAAAAGGGTTTTAATTCGTCTTTTATATTTTCATATGTATTATTGAATTCATTATATAATTTTTCAGTAGATTTATTTTCATTCTTTAAAAATGGAAAATATTCTATAATTCTATGAGATATTGGTAAGGATAACATATATAAATAATATAATATTAATCTTTATATTATTTATATTAAATACTGGTATTTTTGTATAATAACTGTGCCAACTCAAAATCATACATTGTATCTATATCCAATGCTTCAAATTGATTTAACTCATGAAATAAAGGTTTCTTACCGCACAAACTTGAATAATTAATTTGATCTTTTCTGCTAATTATGGAACATGCATAATTTAATGCATATATATCAGGTAAATCTTGTGTATTTGGAGCTTTTTCTGGATTATAATTTAATGGTTTTCCGTTCATCCACATGTGATGTTTTATTACTTCAACAGGTACGACACTATCGTATTTGTCATTTTCCATAAATTTATTAATAACCTCATTAATGGTTTCGGTTTTAATAAATGGAGATGTAACAGGAGTATATATTAGATATTTTGAATCTTCTGGTGTTTGTTCAGCAATATAACGAAAAAAATCACTATTATTACATTCAGAACTCGCATAATAACCAGTTCTATCGATAATTGTAACTTTATCATATTTTTTTCCAATATTTTTTGCCTTCTCTGAATCAGTTGTTAAAATTATATTATCTATTTTATCAATATTTATTAATTGTTTTAATTTATTTTCTAATAAATTAGTGTCGTGGAAATTGCGAGTACTTTTATGTTTAACTCTTTGTGACCCAGCTCTAACTGGTATAATAGCAGTTAATTTACCATTTCTCATATATATAATAATTTATAATTAATATTTAAATAGTTATAAATTATTTAATATAATATGAGTGAGTTGATTCCTTTTAAAGATAAATATCTAAATGAAAAAATAGTTTTATTTGCACCAGGTCCAACTTTTAATGATTTTTCGTATGAAAAATATCCAGAATTAAAAGGTGTAAAAACGTGTGCCTTAAATGGCGTTATATTGGATGATAGATTTTGTGATATTTTTGATTTATGGATATGGAGCGGAGATATAGATATACCTCAACACCCAACGCCAAGTTATAATTATATTATGGAAAAAATGCCATATATAAATAAAAAAATAATTAAATTTGTAAATTGTTGGATTGATAATAATATTAAAAATGAAGGACTATTATGGAATGTCCAAACACAAATACATCCTGAAATGGCTAAAAAATTAGGATTTGTAAGATATAATCAGGTAGTTAGAAATAAACCAACCGATTATTACTGCAAAGATTTATCATCGAAAAAATCTGGTGTTTGTATAGATACTGGTGCTTTTCATGCATTACAAATACTTTTATATATGGGATTTTCAGAAGTAATATTAGTAGGATTTGATTGCGGTGGAAATCATTCATATAAAAAATATAAAAAATATGAAAATGAGGTTTGTGATTGGAATACACCATCTAACAGTAATGCATTAATAGAATATTGGAAAAAATTTAAATCTTGGTTAAATATTAATTATTCTTCTATTAAAATATCAGTTATCAATCCAGTAGGATTGAAAAATATATTTAAAAATTATTCAAATTAACAAATTATTAATATCGATATATTTTTGTCCAATTAAATTTTTCATTCATATTTAAATTACTAATACCATCATCAAAATATAATTCATTTGATTTTATATCATAAAAAGAATTTGTTTTTAATTTTTCATTCATTATTTTATAATGATGACAACCATTATTATTATCTGCTCTATCTTTTAACTTGTTGATTAAATGTTTTTTTTTTCTTATTTCATAATGACGCGTATTCCATATTAAGAATTTTTTTCGAGAAATTCCGACACAATGTCCAAAAAATGTTTTTTCTATTTTATTCGCTCTCCATGTGTATTGTTTTGAAGAACTATTTCCATAATTACTTTTTTTTTCATATAAACTGGTATCACCTGGTTTATTAACGCAATAATATTTAATTCTTTTAATAGGAGATTCTTCTTTCATATCGTCTTTTTCTGTGAACCAATAAGTAAATGTAAGATATTTAATTGATGTTATTTCTTTTTTATTATGAATATCACATAAATATTCATAAAAAGTTTTTTTTCTATCAGGTCCTTCTAAAAATTCATCACTTTCAGGAAATGATATCCAATCATAGTTTTCCTTAAAATTTAAATTATAACCATTTTTATTAGATATTTTTATTTCATTTTTTTTAATATTTGAATTTTGGTCTAAAATTTTAAAAATTGTATCAAAAACCTCATGATTTGCAAAATTAATTTTAGATGATAATTCATAAATACATAAAATATCATTGCTATATTTTTCTATATTATATTTTGTATTATCTGTGGAATTATGATTAAAAACAATAATATCATGATTATTTTTATATTTATAGTACTCTATTTGATCAGCAACTAAATCTTCGTCATTATGAAATAATAATACAGCTAAACATCTAATTGACATATATATTATTTTAAAAATTAGTTTTTAAATAATATTATTTAAAAAGAATAATAATATAATATAATATAATAGAATGTTATATTATTCAGTAGCTCATTATTATGATGTAGGTAGTACGAATCATTATAAGTATGGTACCTCAAGGGAAAAAAATAAATATAAAAATATAGAATCTCATATAAATACATTTAAAAAAATAGAAACAAAAAATAAGGCATTTATATTAACAAGTTCAATTAATGCTAAAAGAGGAGATAAAAAATACGATGAAGTTAAAGAAGATTTATATAATTTTTGTAAAAAATTATTACCGGATAGTGAAATAAATGTAATAGTATCATTTAATTGGGGAGGTACTATAGCAGCTTTATGGCAAGTATATAAATTTTTAAAAGATAAAGAAGGATATGTTGCACATTTTGAAGAAGATTTTGGACCATTAAATAATAAATGGTATGTAGATTCTATAAATATTTTAAATAATACTGATGTTGTGTATGTTGGTGAATCTACAACAGGAAATATAAAAAAAGGAAATGATGATGGTAGATTATATGGTTATAAATATAAAAATGTTCCAAGATTAGGAAATCCAGAAGTTTGGGGGGACGGTGGTTATTACTTTTCAAATTTAAAAAATTTGGAGATTATTGAAAATAAAATAGGAATATTTCATAAAGGAGATAAAAATACAAAATATGTAAATCTTATAGATGGTATAAGTTTTGGTGAAGTAGGATTTCCTACTTTAATATATCATGCAAAATTAAAATTTAAGGTATTAAAAAGAAGTGAATATTTTAATAATGAATGGAATGATAATTTATAATTATTTATTTATATTAATAATTCAACCACATTTGATTATCAACTGTCCATTTAACGGTATTTCTTAAACTTGTTTCAAAATCAATAGGTAAAGACCATCCCATTTTTTTCATTTTGTTTCCATCTAATCCATATCTTAAATCGTGTCCTGGTCTATCACTATGAAAATCAACCATTTCGTAATTCAAAGGTTTACCAATAGTATCTGCAATAATTTGTGCCATTTCAAGATTACTAACTTCTTTTTCACCTGTTAAGTTATAACTTTCACCAATTGTGCCATTTTCTAATAAAAATAATACACCGGCAGCAATATTTCTTGCATGAATATAATAACGAGTTCCTGAGGTTTTTTTATCAGGATAACTATGAATTTCAACTAATTCATTATTTAATACTTTTTTAATAACTTTTGGAATAAATTTTTCCACATG
>TARA_R110002074_G_scaffold19524_1_pt1 | contig 13941 bp, 12 predicted proteins | sample TARA_R110002074 | Tara Oceans TARA_R110002074 (sample SAMEA4397215) | marine metagenome | biome: Polar Biome; feature: [MIX] marine epipelagic wind mixed layer (ENVO:01000061); material: water (ENVO:00002006), including particulate matter (ENVO:01000060) such as... | depth 10-100 m
CAGATCTGGCAATGGAATGCCGCCCACAGTCGAATAGCGCGCCAGTGGCACCATTGTGTCACCGTGGCCGCCCAAAACAAACGCCGTCACGTCGCGCATCGACACATTGAATTCAGACGCAAGGAAGTGACGGAAGCGCGCAGAATCGAGCACACCTGCCATGCCACAGACTTTTTCGTGCGGCAGGCCAGAAAATTCACGCAGCGCCCAAACCATCGCATCAAGCGGGTTGGTGATGCAGATGACAAAGGCGTCCGGTGCGTGCTTGGCAATGCCTTCGCCGACGGATTTCATCACTTTGAGGTTAATCCCCAACAGGTCGTCGCGGCTCATCCCCGGTTTGCGTGCAACACCCGCAGTCACGATGCAGACGTCAGCGCCGGCGATATCGGCATAGTCGTTCGCGCCAGACATGGTTGCGTCAAATTTGGCTGACGGACCTGATTCTGCGATATCCAGCGCTTTGCCCTGCGGTACGCCTTCGGCAATATCGAACAAAACAACGTCGCCCAGTTCTTTGATTGCTGCGAGATGGGCAAGGGTGCCGCCGATTTGCCCAGCGCCGATAAGCGCGATTTTGGGTCTGGCCATGATATTTTCTCCGACAAGGTTGCGTTGAAAGCGGGATAGCGAAATGCGACAGCCCGCGCAAGTTACGCCGTCTCTTGTTTGGAAAACGTGAAGAAACAAGCAAAAGGCCGCCCTCAAATGAGCGCGGCCCAATGCCCAAAGCAGTGCCTGAAGTTTCAGCGTTTAGCCTTTGTATTCAGGCTGCGCTTCCAGATTTCACTGTGTGCTGTCGATATAGATGCGGAAATCATCGCCTTCGACATTCTTCAGGATTTGCAGCTCGTCGAACGTAACCGCCACTGGCTTTTCACCCAAACCAAGGAAACCGCCGACATTGATCACCACTTCGGCCACTTTGCCGTCATCGCTCATCACCAGTCCGTCTATTTCACCCACGGTCTCATCATTGGCACCGTAAACATATGACCCTTGAATGTCCTCGGCGGTCAGCGCTTCGATCATCTTCATCTCAGCGTCGACATAGCCTTCGCGTTGATACAAAGGCCGGGTCAGCATGGAGCGCGGGTTCACAGTCTCGGACGCCATTTCGGTCGTGGTCGCCTCTGCTTGGGTGCTTTCCGTAACAGCGACGGTTTCTTCGTCGGCAGCCATTTCACCGTCCAGATTACGGTCAAACTCGGGTGCCTGTTCCAGGATTTCTTTGGATGTCGTTACCACCAGAAAACGGTCACCGCTGTCGCCCTCTTCCTTGACAACTTTGATCGCGTCCATTGACGCGGAAACATCACGTTCCCCCATGCCAAGGAACCCGCCAACGCCCTGGATCACGGCCGTGACATTGCCATCTTGGCTGATGATCACATCGTTGATCTCGCCGATGTCGTCCCATTCCGCTTCTGCGCCATCGGCAACCATCGCGTTGGTGTGCATTTCGGTCTCGGAATTACAGATGCGCATCCCGATCAGGTCGGATGCAAGGAAGTTACCGTCCTGCACCATCACATGACCAAAGCCCATCGCGTGGGCATCCGCATAGGCCCCACCAGACAGCATCAAAAGGATGGCTGTTGTGCTTAGAAAACGTTTCAGAATAGATACTCCTACAGTGTCGAGAGTGTTGATCACTCGTCTGTGACGGGGAACCCCGATTTATGGGTGCGGTTCCGAAAAATTTTGGAAAATGAGGTCCAGTTATAAACTATGACACTCTAACCCTCGACTTATGGTTCTTTTGCGTGGCCGGACCGGCGGTGATATTTGCTGGCATCTCAAAAGGCGGGTTTGGATCGGGTGCTGCTTTTGCCGCCGCGTCCATCCTTGCCTTGGTGATTGAACCGGGTCTGGCGCTGGGTGTGATGCTGCCGCTTTTGATGTTGATCGACGCCAGCGCGCTGCGGCCCTATTGGCGTAAATGGAGCAATATTGACGTCAAACTGCTGTTGATCGGCGGCCTGCCAGGCATCGCATTGGGTGCAGCCCTTTATCAGGTGGCCTCACCCGACCTCTTTCGTTTGTTGATTGGTGGCGTGTCTGTGGGGTTTGTCGCGTGGCAACTTGCCTTGGCGAGTGGGTTGGTCCGATTGGCCCGCACCCGGATGCCCGATTGGGCCGGACTGGTTATTGGGTCGATTGCCGGATTCACAACCTTTGTCAGCCATGCGGGCGGCCCGCCTGCTGCGGTATTCTTGCTGTCGCGCGGCCTGACCAAAACCCAATATCAGGCCACGACCGTCTTGCTGTTCTGGATTCTCAATATCGTCAAATTTTTCCCTTACGCCGCACTTGGCATGTTCACCGCACAGACAGCGCTGGCAAATCTGGTGCTTGCCCCGTTTGCCATTCTGGGCACGTGGCTGGGCGTTAAGGCGCATCATCTGGTGCCGGAACGTGCCTTTTTCGCGCTAACCTATGTGCTTTTACTCGTGACCGGGACCAAGCTTATCTGGGATGGGCTTACGTGACCCGGTTGCATGATGCAGAATAAGCATAGGCCTGTCTCAATATTGCGCTGATGGCGGCGTAACAGCATATCATCGAACCCAAGGAAACCCCTAATCCACAATCCCTGATTGAGGTCGGAGAGAAGCTTTGCATCATCACCCGGCACATGTTCGAAACCGACCTGCGCCGCCACTTTGCAGGGACCGTCCGCGCGGTCGAGGGCGATGTTGTGCAGGCGCAGGGCCATACCTACGTCTTTAACGCAAACGCCCAAGATCATCACCGCCGTCCCGAAGCACGCACACGTATCTTTGCGCTTGGAGATGCGCAATTGAGTGTGAAGGCGATCCCGTCTGAGACCCATCTGCAACGCACTATGTATGCGGTGCGCGGCGGGCGATTGGTTGTGTCGGATGGCAAACATTTCAGTTTGGATGTGAATGAATTTGGGGCCACCTATTTGGTGCCAAAAAGGCGGGCCAATGCCCCGCCCCTCTGCTGTTGCTCCGCATCTGACCGTATCGCATTAACGCTCAGGCATCAGTCTCTTTGACGGGCAGCGCCTCTGCCAGTTCTTCAAATGCTTGGCCGGACGCAACAAGACAGGTCAATCCGCCCGGTGCCGTCACTGTAATCGTCCAACTGCCGGTATCGGCAGAGGCAAACACCTCAACCACCGCGTTATTTCCGCCGATGCCGATGGATTGCCGGGTTTCGCCGTATCCTTCGGCCAACCTTGTCACGACAGCTTCCCTTGGGCCGCAGTTCCGGCTGTTCTGAGCGGCCACATCAGTGGTTGTTACCAACAACAGCGCCGCAGCAGCGGTCAAAGCTGCCAAATGAAATATCTTATCCGTGCGATTCATTGCTCTTTGCCTTCATTCGAAAGGCGCAGCCCGTTCTCTCTTGGCCAAATCGGCATTTTACCGGCGTGGCCCGGGCAGCCCCGGTTTATCCAATTGTCTGCACCACGCCCGTTTGCAAAAGGGTCAGGGACCTTGGAAAAGCGGCCCTTCTCTTTGGATGCGACAGGGGTAAATCTGCGGCTTAGACCTAAAATAATGGTTAACGCGACGTCCGCATCCCTGATGTACATGATATTTGCTGCGCTGCGGCGCGATTACGCTTGAACTTTTCGGCTAAAAATGCCCCCTTGCGCGCAACAATCTTACTCATTGATCTCAGCGGAGCCTGACCCATGACCAAACTCACCCGCCCCTTACGCTCGGCGCTTTATATCCCCGGCTCCAAACCCCGTGCGCTGGACAAGGCCCGCTCATTGGCCTGCGACGCGATCCTTTTTGATCTCGAAGACGCGGTCAGCCCGGATGAAAAGATCACGGCCCGCGACACACTTGCGGGAGCATTGGCAACGGGCGGTTATGGCGCGCGGCTCAAGGTAATCCGTATCAACGGGCTTGATACCCAGTGGGGTGCCGACGACGCCCGCGCCGCCGCAGACATGAAACCGGACGCCATTTTACTGCCCAAGGTCGGCAACCCCGCCGACCTTGAGGCACTGGCAGACATCGTCGGTGACATCCCCCTTTGGGCGATGATGGAAACGCCCGGTGCGATGCTCAACGCACCCGCAATTGCCGCGCATCGGCAGTTGCAAGCGATGGTGATGGGCACCAACGATCTGGCCAAAGACCTGCAAACCCGGTTTCGCGCCGACCGCTTGCCGCTGATGACATCGCTGGGCATGTGTGTGTTGGCCGCCAAGGCGCAGGGGTGCGCCATCATCGACGGTGTCTATAACGCCTTTAAGGATGATGATGGCCTGCGCGCCGAATGCAACCAGGGGCGTGACATGGGGTTTGACGGCAAAACCCTGATCCATCCTGCGCAACTCGACATCGCCAACACGGCCTTTTCCCCGTCGATGGAAGAAGCCGACCTTGCCCGTCGTCAAATCGCCGCCTTTGACGAGGCGGAAGCGGCAGGCCAAGCCGTCGCCGTGGTCGATGGGCGCATCGTGGAAAATCTGCATGTTGCAACTGCCCGCGAAACACTGGCAAAACTGGACGCAATTGCAGCCCTAAACGCGGAGTAGCACCATGGCAGTACTGATCATCGGCCTTATCGAATGGGTGGGCGCGCATTGGTTCAAGCGTCTGTTCCCACGTCAGCGCTCAAAAATGGGCGACACCGGCAAGGGACTTGTAGCGCTGAGCGTGGTCATGGCGCTGCTGCTCATCATCTTTGGCTATCGTTGGGCACCATTTATCCCGGTCTGGTCACCGCCCGCGTTCATGACCCACATCAACAATGCGCTGATGGTATTGGCGATCTGGGTTTATGGATCGTCTGCGGCCAAAGGGGCCAAGGCTTGGCCGGCCTACAAAACCCGCCATCCGCAATTGCTGGCCGTAAAAATCTGGGCCGCAGCACACCTGCTGGTCAATGGCGATCTGGCGTCCATCCTGCTTTTTGGCACCATGCTGATCTGGGCCGTCGTGACCGTGATCCTGATCAACCGTTCCGAACCACATTGGGTCGCCCCAGCCCCGGCGGGCCGCGCCACGTATATCCGTCTGGCGATCATAACACTGGTGATCACAGTCCTCATCATCGCCATCCACGCATGGTTGGGCGTCTCGCCCCTGCCCGCCTGAACACTCGGAGCTGTCCATGAAACTCTATCGTTTTCTGTCCGAAGCAGACACATCTGCCTTTTGTCACAAGGTCACTGACGCGTTGAACAACGGCTGGGAGCTTTATGGCTCCCCCACTCAGACATGGGACCATGCCGCCGAGGTCATGCGCTGTGGACAATCCGTGGTGAAAGAGGTGGAGGGCACCTATACCCCCGACACCAAACTTGGGGCGCTTTGATATGGCCAAGACCAATTCGGGGCGTTTCTTTGAAGACTACACGGTGGGCGAAGTCATCCACCACGCCGTGCCGCGCACCGTAAAGATGGGCGAACGCGCGCTGTATCACATGCTCTACCCTGCCCGACATGCGCTTTATTCATCGGATCAGTTTGCACAGACATGCGGCCTGCCCTCTAGCCCGCTGGACGATATGATCGCCTTTCATGTGGTGTTCGGCAAAACCGTGCCAGATGTGTCTTTGAACGCTGTTGCCAATCTGGGCTACGCTCAGGGCCGCTGGTTGATGCCGATCTGGCCCGGCGACACGCTGCGCAGCCAATCTGAGGTCATCGGCGTCAAGGAAAATTCCAACGGCAAAACCGGCGTTGTCTATGTCCGCACCACGGGGCTGAACCAACACAACGAGGCGGTGCTGGAATATGTCCGCTGGGTGATGGTGCGCAAACGCGATGTGGACGCGCCTGCGCCAAAACCTGTTGTGCCAAACCTGCCCGGTGCCCTGAGTGTCGGACAATTACGCATCCCCAAGGGCCTCGACTTTAGTAACTACGATTTCGCACTGGCAGGCGAACCGCACCGCTGCGGCGATTATGAGATCGGCGAACAGATTGACCATGTCGATGGCGTGACGGTCGAAGAAGCCGAACACATGATGGCCACGCGCCTTTGGCAGAACACCGCCAAAGTACATTTTGACACCTCCGCCCGCCCGGATGGCAGCCGCCTGATCTATGGTGGCCACGTCATATCAATGGCGCGCGCACTGTCGTTCAACGGTTTGGCCAATGCGCAAATGGTGGTGGGCCTGAACGGCGGCGCACATGCAAACCCTTGCCTTGCTGGCGATACGATCCGCGCATGGTCTGAGGTGCTCGACAAGGCCAAAACATCCGCACCGGGTGTGAGTGCCATCCGCCTGCGGCTGGTCGCAACCAAAGGCGGCGATCCGTTCAAGCTGAAAGGGGCCGACGGAAAGTACCTGCCCGATGTCCTGCTTGATCTGGATTACTGGGCGTTAATGCCAACGTGATTAGCGGGTGATGTCCTTTGTCGCCTTTGGTCATCGGCTCCATGGGTGACAAATACGGGCTGCCGCTACAACGCTGATCCGTCAGATAATGCGTGCCAGATTTCTTGCCTGCGCTGGTGCTGCACTGTTTTGCGGACCCGCTGCCGCTCAAATTGGCGGCAATCACGAGAATAATCTGTGGTGAATTTGAACCGAATTTGCGCGGTTTGGCGGTTGGAAATTAGACGGAATCACCCAAGTCTGCACATGTTCTGCAAATTTGTGATCACAGGATTTTTCGTGTGATCACAAATGTCACTTTTGTCTGGTATTCCGCACGATACTGCGAAAAACTGTTTACCGAGCGATAAGACTCACTCGCATACTGCGAGGTGACTTGAACAAAAACGGGACAGTTTTTCATGAACATCCACGAATATCAGGCGAAAGCCCTCCTGCGCAGCTATGGTGCCCCTGTCTCAGATGGCCGCGTCGTGCTGAAAGCCGAAGACGCCAAATCTGCCGCTGGCGAAATGGACGGCCCCCTTTGGGTGGTCAAAGCGCAGATCCACGCAGGTGGCCGCGGCAAAGGCAAATTCAAAGAAGCCGACGCAGGCGACAAAGGTGGCGTACGCCTGACGAAATCTGTAGAAGAAGCGGCGCAGGAAGCCAAGAAAATGCTGGGCCGCACGTTGGTCACGCATCAGACTGGCCCGGCGGGCAAACAAGTCAACCGCATCTACATCGAAGACGGCTCTGGTATTGAAACCGAACTCTACCTCGCCTTGCTGGTGGATCGTCAATCGTCTCGTATCGGCTTTGTCTGTTCCACCGAAGGCGGCATGGACATTGAAGAAGTCGCCGCCAATACGCCTGAGAAAATCATAAACTTCGCGGTTGACCCCGCGACCGGGTATCAACCTTTCCACGGCCGTCGCATCGCATTCGCGCTGGGTCTGGAAGGTAAGCAGGTCAAGCAGTGCGTGGCGCTGATGGGACTGCTCTACAAAGCGTTCGTGGAAAAAGACATGGAGATGTTGGAGATCAACCCGCTGATCGTCACCGATGGCGGCGATCTTAAGGTGCTGGACGCCAAGGTCAGCTTTGATGGCAACGCCATGTACCGCCACAATGACATCGCTGAACTGCGCGATGTGACCGAAGAAGATTCCAAGGAGCTGGAAGCGTCGAAGTACGACCTGAATTACATCGCTTTGGACGGTGAAATCGGCTGTATGGTCAACGGTGCCGGTCTGGCGATGGCGACCATGGACATCATCAAGCTCTATGGTGCCGAGCCTGCCAACTTCCTCGATGTGGGCGGTGGCGCAACCAAGGAAAAAGTGACCGAAGCATTCAAAATCATCACCTCTGATCCGCAGGTCAAAGGCATTCTGGTGAATATCTTTGGCGGCATCATGCGCTGCGATGTGATCGCCGATGGCGTTGTGGCGGCTGTGAAAGAAGTCGGTCTCAAAGTGCCGCTGGTTGTGCGCCTTGAGGGCACCAAAGTCGCCGAGGGCAAAAAGATCATCAACGAAAGCGGTCTGGACGTGATCGCGGCGGATGATCTGAAAGATGGGGCTGAAAAGATTGTGAAGGCGGTTAAGGGGTAAGCCTTGTTTTCTCTAGTCTCAGTCACTCTGTTTATAAGTAGCAGGTTGTTGTTTGATCAAATCGGCTCACAGGTTCTTGGTGGATGCCAAAAAGGAGAGCGACGGAAAGGATCATCGTTTCTCTTTCTTGGCGTTCTTGTTTCTTTTTCTGCACTACTGCTTGGATCAAATTGGTTTCTTGAGCTTAGAGGGAACGGCGCGATAGATTTTGACTACTGGCAGATTTTAAAGGTTGTGACTTTGGTTGCTATTTTTGCTCTAATTGAAGGCTACGGGTTTCTGAGAACTGCGATACTTTTTCGACATGGAAAGAAGGCCGCAAATGATTGGTAAGCTATCAGTCCGTAGGATGGGTGCTTGTACCCATCATCTGTTGCCGCTCGCGTTTGCGATCAGCGCACAGACCGCCACCGCCAACCCCGCCATCACCGCCTTCAACACATGGTGCTTCAAGGCCGGCCAAACCGAAACCCAAGCCCGCGCAAACATGAACGCCGACGCCGCCTCCTTTACCCTCACCTTCTGGGACGACAGCCTTGAACCACGCCCAGCAGATGCACCCGACGGCGTCGAGCGGCGCTGTGAAGTGGCATTCGACGGCGATCACACCACCTCTGCAATCACCGCGATGCGCACCCAAATGACAACGCCGCCGGTCTTTGGTGCCAAAATCCCGCTACCCGACACGCATCAACCCACAAATGGCACCGCCCTGATCGAAGGCCGCGAACTCCTGCGCGGGCGCGTGGCCGTTGTGCATGTCGGCACCCGCAAAACCGATATCAAAAACCAAACATTCATGGCTGTGGACCGTCTTTATGACGGTCTTGGCCTTCTCCCAACACAGTAAATTTCCCAAGGAGCCTCAACATGGCCATACTCGTAGACGAAAACACCCGCGTGATCTGCCAGGGCCTGACTGGCTCGCAAGGCACATTCCACACCGAACAAGCGATTGCATACGGCACCAAAATGGTTGGCGGCGTGACACCGGGCAAAGGCGGTCAATCGCATCTGGACCTGCCGGTTTACAACTCTGTCCACGAGGCGATGGCGATGACCGAAGCGAATGCATCCGTGATCTATGTCCCGCCGCCCTTCGCTGCGGACTCGATCCTTGAAGCCATCGACGCCGAAATGCCGTTGATCGTGTGTATCACCGAAGGCATCCCGGTGCTGGACATGATGCGCGTAAAGCGTGCGCTTGATGGGTCAAAATCACGCCTGATCGGCCCCAATTGCCCCGGTGTGATCACACCTGACGCCTGCAAGATCGGCATCATGCCCGGCCACATCCATAAACGTGGGTCATGCGGTGTTGTGTCCCGCTCCGGCACGCTGACCTATGAGGCGGTCAAACAGACCACCGATCTGGGCTATGGCCAGTCCACCGCCGTGGGCATTGGCGGTGACCCAATCAAAGGCACCGAACACATCGACGTGTTGGAAATGTTCCTCGCTGACCCTGAAACCAAATCGATCATCATGATTGGCGAGATTGGCGGCAGCGCCGAAGAAGACGCCGCACAGTTTATGGCCGATGAGAAAAAAGCCGGCCGCTGGAAACCCACCGCTGGTTTCATCGCAGGCCGCACCGCCCCTCCGGGTCGCCGCATGGGTCACGCAGGCGCGATTGTTGCGGGCGGCAAAGGTGGTGCCGAGGACAAGATCGAAGCGATGCGCGCCGCTGGGATTGTGGTGGCGGACAGCCCGGCAACACTGGGCGAAGCGGTGAAGGAAGCGATTGAAAAGGGCTAAGCGCAAATGCTCGAAACTCTGAACTGGCTAACTATTACCACTCCATTCATCGCTGGCTTTACAGCGTATCAATGGGGCCAAGGTGCTGGAGAAGGAAAGACCATACCTGCATTGGTGGGCCTTCTGGCGTTTCTTGGCCTCATCTTCATTTGGTACATTCTTTACCAGTTCACGCAGTTTCCGTTCTGGATGACGCACTTCAATTAGATTGTATGACCTTGCTAAGGAACAAAACAATGACCGACCAACCCGCCAACGACCAGTTCCATGCGTCCTCCTTCATGGAAGGCGAAAACGCGGACTACCTCGAACACATGTACGCCCGCTATGCCGACGATCCGAACGCGGTCGACGCAGCATGGCAAGCGTTCTTTAAGGCGATGGGCGATGACGATGGCGTCGCACAGGCCGAGGCTGGAGGCCCCTCTTGGGCGCGCGCCGATTGGCCGCCCGAACCCACTGGCGATCTGACCTATGCCCTCACAGGTGAATGGCCCGCCCCGGTTGAAGCTGCCGCCGCTGGCGACAAAATCAAAGCCAAGGCGGACGAAAAAGGCGTTGCGATCACCGACGCCAACCTCAAACAAGCCGTGCTCGACAGCATCCGCGCGCTGATGATCATCCGGGCTTACCGCATCCGGGGCCATCTGGCCGCTGATCTGGACCCGCTTGGCATGCGCGACACCGGCCAACACGCCGAGCTTGAGCCAGAATCCTACGGCTTTTCTCAGGCCGACTTGGATCGACCAATCTTTATCGACAATGTGCTGGGCCTCGAAATAGCCACGATGCGCCAGATTTTGGACATCGTGAAACGCACCTATTGCGGCACTTTTGCCTTGCAATACATGCATATTTCCAACCCAGAAGAGGCCGGTTGGCTCAAAGAGCGCATCGAAGGCTACGGCAAGGAAATCGCCTTTACCACGCAAGGGCGCAAAGCGATCTTGTCAAAACTGGTCGAGGCCGAAGGCTTTGAGAAGTTCCTGCATGTGAAATACATGGGCACCAAACGGTTCGGCCTTGATGGTGGCGAAAGCCTTGTTCCGGCGATGGAACAAATCATCAAACGCGGTGGGCAATTGGGTGTGCGCGATATCGTGATCGGTATGCCCCACCGCGGCCGCCTGTCCGTACTGGCAAACGTCATGCAAAAACCCTACCGCGCGATTTTCAATGAATTTCAGGGCGGGTCGTTCAAGCCCGAAGATGTCGATGGCTCCGGCGATGTGAAATATCACCTTGGTGCATCCAGTGACCGCGGGTTTGATGGCAACACCGTACACCTGTCCCTCACCGCCAACCCCAGCCACCTTGAGGCGGTGAACCCAGTGGTGATCGGCAAGGTTCGTGCCAAACAGGACCAGTTGAAAGACAAGGACCGTGGTGTAGTGATGCCCATCTTGCTGCACGGCGATGCAGCATTTGCAGGCCAAGGCGTCGTGGCGGAATGTTTCGCGCTTTCTGGTCTTCGCGGTCACAAAGCGGGCGGCACCATGCACATCGTGGTCAACAACCAGATCGGCTTTACGACGGCCCCACACTTTAGCCGTTCATCGCCCTATCCCACAGACAACGCGCTGGTGGTTGAGGCCCCGATTTTCCATGTGAACGGTGACGACCCAGAGGCGGTTGTCCACGCCGCCCGTGTGGCCACCGAATTTCGTCAGAAATTCCACAAGGATGTGGTGATCGACATCATCTGCTATCGGCGCTTTGGTCATAACGAAGGCGACGAGCCGATGTTCACCAACCCGGTGATGTACAAAAAGATCAAAAAGCAGAAAACAACGCTGACGCTATACACCGAACGTCTGGTTAAGGACGGGTTGATCCCCGAAGGCGAAGTTGAGGATATGCAGGCCGCGTTTCAGGCGCAGTTGAGTGATGAATTTGAAGCGGGCAAAGAGTACCGCCCGAACAAGGCGGATTGGCTGGATGGCAAATGGTCCCATCTGGACAAGCAGGACAAGAAATACCAGCGCGGAAAAACTGCGATCAAAAAAGATACCTTGGCAGATATCGGTAAGGCGCTGACCACTGCGCCCGATGATTTCCCGCTCCACAAGACCGTTGGTCGCCTATTGGATGCCAAACGCGAAATGTTTGACAGCGGCGCGGGCTTTGACTGGGCCACGGGCGAAGCATTGGCATTCGGCTCACTCCTGACCGAAGGCTACAAGGTGCGCCTTGCTGGCCAAGACAGCGCGCGCGGCACCTTTAGCCAACGCCACTCTGCCTTGATCAATCAGGAAAACGAAGACCGCTACTATCCCCTGAACCACGTCCGTGAGGGTCAGGCAGAATACGAAGTCATCGATTCAATGCTGAGCGAATACGCGGTACTTGGGTTCGAGTACGGGTATTCATTGGCCGAACCCAACGCATTGACCCTGTGGGAGGCGCAATTTGGCGATTTCGCCAACGGCGCACAAATCATGTTTGATCAGTTCATCAGTTCAGGCGAGGCGAAATGGCTGCGCATGTCCGGCCTCGTTTGCCTATTGCCGCATGGATATGAGGGCCAAGGCCCCGAACACTCTTCCGCGCGGTTGGAACGGTTCCTGACCATGTGTGGCGGCGACAACTGGATCGTGGCCAATTGCACCACGCCAGCCAACTACTTCCACATCCTGCGCCGTCAATTGCACCGCAGCTACCGCAAGCCGCTGATCCTGATGACGCCAAAATCGCTGTTGCGTCATAAAATGGCCGTCAGCAAGGCCGAGGAATTTACCACTGGATCATCCTTCCACCGCATCATGTGGGACGACGCGCAGCACGGCAATTCTGAGACCAAACTGGTCGCCGATAACAAGATCAAGCGCGTGGTGATGTGTTCGGGCAAGGTCTATTATGACTTGCTTGAGGAACGCGATGCACGCGGGATGACGGATGTCTATCTGATGCGGTTTGAACAATTCTACCCCTTCCCCGCGCAATCGGCAGTCAAGGAGCTGGAACGCTTTAAAGGTGCTGAAATGGTCTGGTGTCAGGAAGAACCGAAAAATCAAGGCGCATGGAACTTCATCGAGCCCAATATCGAATGGGTCTTGGGCCGGATCAAAGCCAAACACGGTCGCCCACAATACGCGGGCCGCGCCACCGCTGCGTCCCCCGCCACCGGCCTTGCCTCACAACACAAAGCACAACAAGCAGCCCTCATCGACGATGCGCTGACAGTTAAAGGAAAATAACCATGACAAGCGAAGTACGCGTACCCACGCTCGGCGAATCCGTGACAGAGGCAACCGTGGCCACATGGTTCAAGAAACCCGGCGACACCGTTGCCGTTGATGAAATGTTGTGTGAGTTGGAAACCGATAAAGTGACGGTCGAAGTGCCTAGCCCGGTGGCTGGCACATTATCCGAAATTGTCGCCGCCGAAGGCGAAACCGTGGGCGTTAACGCCCTGCTCGCCAATGTCACAGAGGGCGACGCGGGATCAAAAGCCGCGCCCAAAGCCAAGCAAGCCGCAGCAGGCGACGACAACAGTCAGGCCGCCCGTACCGCCGATGCCCCAAAGGCCATTGATGCAGGTGCCGAAGATGTAAAACCCCGCGATCCCGCAGATAATATCGATGTGATGGTCCCGACCTTGGGCGAAAGCGTGACCGAGGCCACGGTCAGCACATGGTTCAAAAAGGTTGGCGATACCGTCGCGCAGGATGAAATGCTGTGCGAGTTGGAAACCGACAAAGTCAGCGTTGAAGTGCCCGCACCCGCCGCTGGCACGCTCACGGAAATCCTCGCCGAAGAAGGCAGCACTGTTGAGGCCTCCGCGAAACTTGCCGTGATCGCATCCGGTGATGGTGCTGCTGCATCCGCAAGTGTACAGGAAAGCGCGCCTGCCCCAGCGGCTGTAAAATCCAGCGGTGGCAAAGATGTCGAAGATGCGCCATCGGCCAAGAAAGCCATGGCCGAAGCCGGCATCAGCCGCGATGCGGTCACAGGCACAGGCCGTGATGGCCGGGTGATGAAAGAAGACGTGGCCAAGGCGATTGCCGCTGCCACAACGGCTGCGGCCCCGGCACCCGCTGCCGCCCTGCGCGCGGCCTCTGCCCCAGATGATGCAAGCCGTGAAGAGCGCGTGAAAATGTCCCGCCTCAAACAGACCATGGCGCGCCGTCTGAAAGAGGCACAGAACACCGCTGCGATCCTGACCACCTTTAACGAGGTCGACATGACCGAGGTGATGGGCATTCGTACGCAATACAAAGAACAGTTTGAGAAGAAACACGGCGT
>TARA_R110002074_G_scaffold73023_1_pt1 | contig 13913 bp, 7 predicted proteins | sample TARA_R110002074 | Tara Oceans TARA_R110002074 (sample SAMEA4397215) | marine metagenome | biome: Polar Biome; feature: [MIX] marine epipelagic wind mixed layer (ENVO:01000061); material: water (ENVO:00002006), including particulate matter (ENVO:01000060) such as... | depth 10-100 m
ATATGTACATAGCCTCATCTGGAGCTAGAGTGTAAAAAGAATCTTGCAATCCATTGAACCCAGAGGCTTCCCATCCAGTAGTAGAGAAATCTATATAATCATCTCCAGACTGTATATCTCCTCTACGCGGTAACTCTGGTAGTGCGTTGGGCGTGTATGTACCAAGTAAACCGTGCTCGGTCATATGAGTTGAGTTATAATCAATTCCACCAGTAGCTGTATCTCCTTCAATAATACCTACTTTATCACAATCGTATGTAGCTACTTTTCTAGATTTAACCTTAACAGCATCAGGTGCTTCGTTCTCTATAGATAACACTTTAATTGAAGTAGGCTTGTCTAAAACATAATCACTACCATGTTTCTTTTTTAGTATTATTTCATCACCTTCTTCTAACTTGTTTCTGTCGTGCGAGAAAAATGACAACCAAACAGTATCATCCTCCGCAGCCCACCATCTATCTAAAACTAAATTACTATAATCACTTGATGATTCTTTTACATAGTGCCTGTAGTATGCGGCCCAAGAAGGTGGTTGAGATAATATTTGTGATTGCAAGAGCAATCTACCTGAAGCTGGCGTTACAAGTGATTTAACAGCTGCGTTGGCAGTTGTCAATACCGGTGTTTCTCTACCAAAATAATCGCCATAAACTATTCCGACTTGATATGTTCTTAGTGATTTACAACTTGATTGTGGTATTCCTGGCTCACTACCTGGAACATTTGTGATTTCAGTGTTTAATTGAAACTCACCACTGATACCTAGATCATAACCTTGGGAGTAATTACCATAAACTAATCTATTACCAACTATCTCTTGCGCTATAGCTTTTCTAGGCACCGCATCCCAAGATCTAAGCATCTGTGATGATGGAATTGCTCCGTGTAGGTTTTCCGAGCTAAAAGTGTGTACCCCGTGGTGTAGTAAGTGTCCGTCATCTACATTGGAAGCTCCACCATAAGCTATGGCATTCCACTCTGTTGAGTTTGAGTCAAAGCTAGCCATTTTATAAACGTTACTGTGGCTAGAGCTCTTGTACAGTAACTCTACGCCAACAACATCAGCTGGGATATCTTGTGGTACGAAGCCTTTTATTTGTATCTCTTGGGCTCTGTTGATCATACCTTTGTTTACGCCTTGCAAAGCGCTGTATACATAAGCGTTTGGCAAGAATGCTGGCCTTGAAAACGGGGAAAAAGTAGAGTATTCACCATCAGTGTATCGATATCTATACCCAAACCTAACAAACTTGTCAGCATACAACCCATCTTTTGCACCTGATGTTATAGTATATGGACTATTGTCAGAATATTCTTTGTCAGGATTTATATAATTAATAGTAACCTTTAAGCTAAGGCCGGTAGATGACCACTTTTGAACCGTACCTTTAATGTCATAACCACCACCACTACCACTACTACCTTGAGTAATGTAAACCGTATCACCAGCTTTAATACTACTACCAGTCTCACTCGGTATAGTTGAGTAAAAGTATATGTTGTTTCCCAAAATCATTCTCCTGGAGTTGGTGCTTGCACCACCACCGGTTCCTTGTTTGTTAAGGTCAGAAATAGATGTAAGTTCACTTATTTCATTATCACTATCACTGTTTATCACTATTAACGGTGGTTGGTGTGGTGCTTTTTTAATAACAGTAACGTGTTCTCTAGATATTTTAATGGTTGAATCAGTGTAACCAAGCACTGGGTTCCAGAAACTAGGAAAACGAGATGCAGGAGAGTATGCATAAGCTCCTTTGTATGAATACTTACCACTAGTAGGCAGAAGAATTTCATTGTTTTCAGGCACGTGAACCCTACTTTGCATGTGCAGATTGCTAGTACCTAATATGGAGTTGTCTATGTTAATTTTTTTAGGCTCAGAATAACCATCTGTCCAAAACAACATCTTTTCCACTATATTTATACCCGTTATCTTAGATTGATAGTTAAAGTCTAGAACTTTTGGCTTAGCCATAACTAGTTTGTAAGCACTAGCGTCTGACGGCCAAGCTAAAGAAGTGCCGGAATATGGTTTTAAACTAGCTATGTTCAACTCATGCTTGTCTCTAATAGACACGTAATCAACAGTCAATGAAGTGGTTCCCGAAACTGTCAGTAGCGATTGGTTGTAATATGTACTCCCAGTACCACCAGAGCCAGCTACCAAGTCAAAAGTATGGAAACCCACGGTTGACATGTATGGTGTCGTGACATAACCACCGTACCCATCATAAAGATTTACTCTAATTTTACCTGCTGTATAAGAAGTTATGCTGAAGCTAACCGTGTAAGTTCTTTTTCTCCTGAAATTTATTCTAACATCAGCGTCACCAGGCGTTCCATCATGTTGGCTAAGGTACTTGCCTGATGGAACCGCATTCCAAACCATCTGGTTATTTAAGTGCGATATAGATCCAGTGCCAGTACCAGAAGCGCCGTTGTTAAAAGTCCAATAAGTATCCGTGTTGTCTCCGTTCGACCAACCGCTATTAGTGAATCCAGCGTCATTAACAATTTGACCTGATGCTACATCACTAACTATACCAGAGTGCGTTAGCGAGTTAAAAGGCTGATGAGGTACTCCTCCAACGTCGTTTACGTTTACTATTTCCCAAACCATGTCTTTCGTAACAGCATCATGTTGCACTGTTGGTGTAGCCCCTAAAGTTAGCTGTGGCGCCGTGCTAGCCATCTCTAACATGTATATATCGTTTGCTACAACTTTTGTATCATTTTCTTTATACTCAAATATAGTGTCTTGATAAGCTACAACATCGGCGTTATACTCTGTTAGTGAAATTTTACCTATTTTAAAAACACTAGTAATTGAATTAGCCGCATAACCACCAGTTCCCTGTGTTAGCTCTACTTGTATTCTAACGTAGTTAGAGCCATTGTTTCTAGCTTTATCAAATATAAAATAAAACTCTCTATCACCAACACCTTCAAGTTTATCAGAATCATAAGCAGGTCGGTAAAGACCCTCTCCTCCTTCTCCAGTTTCTTGATCGGTACTACCCGCAACGTAAATTTTGCAGTTACCAGTTCTAGTTATTGACGAGTAAGAAAATTTATACCTCTTACCATCAGTTAGTTTTATGTAATTCTCTGGGGTTTGATAAAAAGTAGGGTATTTACTTGTATTCCCAACTTTATGACCTATCGTTATAAAATCATCACTATCACTAGCGTTGGTTACAGTTGTATTTGTTGTGTCCCACCCTGGATGGAGAGACGAGGTTTCTTTAAAACTTCCATTAGCAACTAAGTTGATATTAGATCTTTGATCTGCATTCCTAAAATTAAACTGTCTATTATCATCACTATCTCTAGAGCTTGTCATCCAGTATATAGAGCCCTCGCCTTCGTCTTCAATAACACCAACACATTCATTTGGTGCTACGCTAGAGTATTGAACGTAAACCTCCTCACCAGAAGGCATAGACACAGGAGTGTTTATATGAATTGTTTTCTTATCATCACTAACAGATAATATTATAGGCTGTGTATCTTTTAACTTTACACTTACATCATCAAAATAGTGTTCACCATCATCACTACCGTAAAGCCTAACTACTAGGTTACCGGTAAATGTAGGGACAAACTCTGTTGTGGATGTAACCCAATCCCCACTAGTCTCATCCACTTGTCCAATAGCATCGTAAGTGGAACCATTGTTGTTTAAGTCTAAGAAAAACCTAACTCTTCCAGCTAGAGTGTCAACACCACTTAAGTACTTCTTCCTAAATGTAGCTACATATTTACTACCACTTACAACAGCTATAGTTTGATTTATATTTGTGTGATCAGTCGTACCCGATCTATGTATATAGCCGTTTGAATTCCAAGCAAAGCCATGTGCCCCTGAGTCCGCCGTGGTAGTCCAGCCACTAATATCAGTGTTGAATGTGCCATTTGTTAGTAGCTCTGGAAATATACCCGCAGAGTATAAAAACATACCAGCTTGTAACTGATCATTAGCCTCGGTAAAAGTTATAGACCTTGAATTAGAAACCGCGGTATCAACAATACCTTTTGTTTCTATATTTTTAGATAGCTCAGATACAATACCATTTCCTTTTGTGTTTTGCACAGCTCCACTACTAGAATCAGCATTGGATATAATACTTATGTTTAAAGCATCTCTATATTCACCCGCCGGTACAAACCTATCGTCCAAATCTTTGTTCATTTTGGACTCAACGAAATTTCTTTGAAGTTTTTGCATATATTAGCCTTTTAAGTGTTTTCCTTTGCCTCTCATTGAGTCAATGATTTCATTGACCTTAAGGTTTGACAATCTAATTTTAGCGGTTCTAACAGCGCTAAATCTATCTCTTTTAAATCTTGCTATAACATACTCCGGTATATTAGCTCTTGTTGATAAAATACCAGCGGCTATTGATTTGTACATAGCTTCTTCTGCGAACTTGTGAACAATCATCTCAGCGTCAGTACCTAAGCCATCAGATATGTATTTTAATGTTATTGTTTTTCCAGCCATATTTGAACTGAAATGTATTTTGCCAGCGTTGTTGTCTATGTAGTATGTAGGGTAAACAGCAGTTCCATCTACATAATTAGTTACATCGGGGTTTGATGCAGATGCCGCTTTGTGAGCGTCCCAAGTCGCAGAGTCAGTATAATTTAACTCTGTTTCACCAGCGTCAGTCGTATTACCATCGTTATCGTGGTCAAAGTCAAATGTTCCGTCAGTATTTTGATTTGGGTTGGTTGGGTTGGATGTTTTTCTTGTTGGAAATATAGTTCTCTCTAATCCATCTGTACTTAAAAACGTTAAAGAAGTGTAGTTAACAAAATCCTGTGGTAATAACATTTGAAGTGATGGTGGTAAAGATATCTCCATAGACTTTATAGACTTAAAAGTGTCATAACTTAACTCTTGCATGGCTCTCATAGCGTGAAACTGTATGGCTGAACTATTAATACTTGGTATTATATTGTCCTCACCAACATAAGCAAATTTAAAGTTATTTATAATATCTTGTATAGAAACAAATTGGTATCCACCAAAACTAGTTCCCGTGTAATAATTTTGTTGTGTTTTATCGTCTAGTAATCCCATTTATTTATGATTTTTCTTGTTGTATTCTTTGTTGTTGCTCTGAGGCACTATATTGGTATAGCCCTTGATCTTGAACTTGTATACCCGCTGTTTTAAGAATTTGCAACACTAATTCAGTTTCCTCAGAAGCGTGTAGTTCAAAGTTTGTAGAGTTAGAACTGTTGTATAAAGCTGTTGATCCACCTTGGCTATCACTAGATAAAACTTCTTCATAAGCCCACTCAACATCACGTGGTTTTCTTATGTAATTACATTTAATATCGTCTGAAGTGAATGTTAGGGTAACATCACTAACAGTTGTTGTTGCCGCATTTGAAAGTACCAAACCACCTGCTCCAGCAGTTATACTAACCACAGTAGTATTGTCTGGTATACCCGAACCAGTAACTGTTTGCCCAGCTTCTATCCAGCTAAAGTTTCCACCGCTATCTACCACTGCCGTAACATCACCATCAGTATCTCCATTTTGCGTGAAGAAAAGAGCCACTTGTTGTGATGGGTCATCGCTGTGTGGGTATATACTTATTAGTGTTGAAATACCGTCTGCATCCGCTCCTCTTCTAACAAATACTGGTCTCTCTTGACTTGGCTTTGCAAATGGAACACTTCCGTGGTCTATAACCTCTTTTTCTGTAATCTCCTCTATTATTCTCGATCCTCGAAAATAACTACTACCATACCACATGATATCTCCAAGTCTATACACATCAGTGGGTAAGTATGAGTTGTATCGACTCGTAACCTTCAACGGTTCATGTCTTCTTTCAAACGGTTGTATTTTTTCTAAAAGTATTTTAACTGGATCGTTATATTGACTAAAATTACTAGGACTTCTTTCTGATTGGTTTAAATCATAAAAGTATTGCTCAAATATCTCCATCTGTGCTTGGTTAGCAAACAAGTTGAATTCCAATGGAGTGATATAACCCCTTTGCTCTTTGTTAGCAATTGCTAAAACTCTTTGATATACTGTGTCTACGTTTACCGGCATAATTTAATGTGTGTTGTATAATATAATCACTTGATATAGTGTTATATTACTATTAGTTTTTTGTAAAAAAAATAGCCACCCCTAAATAGAGTGGCTACTTTAATAGGTTAATTTAAGATAATCTTTTCTCGATAGTCGCAAATACCTCCATACCTTCATCAGTTTTAAACCAAGCAGCTAAAGCTGAGTAAGGGTGCTCATCAAAAGGAACAGTCATTAACGATCTGCCATTAGCAGCCCATTTAAACGTTCTTTGATCTTCTGATAGCTTAACTATATTAGCCTCGACAGCTTTAATTCCCATGTTTCTTAAGTGTACATTTTCATCTTCTGCGAGTGCTACAAATTCATCTGGATTGTTTCTTGCAAATACCAATAGATCTCTTCTTAGCTCTTTAGAGCTCATGTTGTTTACTTCAGAGCCAATTTCTACGCGCATAACAGCTTCTGCTTGATCTACATCCATCTCTCTAGCTATGTTCATTGCGTCGATTTCAAACTCTATACTTTCTAAATCATCCTCAGCCTCTAATTCAGGCTTAAACTCATAGTACAAGTTTTCTTTTTTAGGGTGATAAAGAGACATTATTTTTTGTAGAACTGTTTTTTCTTTAGGTACAAATAACATACCATCAATGAAAGAAATATGCTCTAATCTAGCATTACCCTTGAATTCATCTACAAATGGAGTTTGCTGATTTATAGTGTTAGATATTTCTCTTTCATATCCTTTATCCTTATCAAACCACATGATGTTTTTTGATTGAATAGTATAAGATATAGGTGAGTCATCTCCTTTTAAGTAATAAACTCTATCTTTTATCTCCCACTTGTTGGAAGTTATTGATTTTGTTGGTACAGCTTCTTGCTGTAACTTTGTTTTTACTGGTGTATCAGAAAATTTGATACTTCCAGTCTCTTGTGTTGTTGCCATAATATAATATAATAATAATTAATAAAAATAAAAGGACCGAGGCCGAAGCCCCGGTTCTTTCAAAGTAAAATTACGCTTTTAAAAGCATAAAGTTGTTTGCACCCTGAGTAACTAAACATCTCTCAGATAAGTAATGCATTTCCATTGCATCTAAAGCAGAAGTAATATTCCCTCCAACTGAACCAGTAGTCCAAGTTTTAAGTTTTCTATTTTCCATTTTAGAAGCTCTGTAACGTACATGTAAGAAAGGACGCTTAAGGTTTCTACCTAAGTTTTGGTCATATACAGACGATACACCAGCAGGAATCATTGCTCCTTTGATATCGTTATATATCATACCACCTCTTGCTCCTTTGTCATTTAAGTATTTCCAGTCAGTTTTGTAGAAATCGTAAGATCCACGTCTGAAACCAGAGAAACCTAAGTTCAAAGCCATATCCTTATCATTGTCAAAGACGCCGTAAGAAGTACCACCTGAGTAACCAGAGTTAATAGTAGCTAACATATCATCCATTGCTAAAGATAGGTTTCTATCTAAATACATCATGTACTCTTCAATTGCTCCTTGCTCATCAAATCGAGTTAAGATATCATCAAAATCTTGTAAAACAAAAGCGCCAGCTGTAGTAAGTCCAGAACCTACATTACCTCTAGTTGCAATAGCTTTAAACATTCCTTCAGTACCGTGATTACCTGCGTTAGCATCTGTCGCTCCAAACACATCATTAACACCTGATACAGCTACAGTTTTCTCAGCTTCTAACATTGACATTTCAACGTAATCAGTAAAACGAGTTCTTGTATCACCTTCAGCTTTCAAGTACCATAAGTAACCTGATTGTCCACCTTCACCAGCTACTTCAATCCACCCAATTTGAGAAGCGTCAGAACCATTAACGTGGTACTGGTCTTTCAAAATGATAGGTTTATTGTCATAACTTTTCATAGTTGGCTCAACTGCAGCCCCTCTTTTATCAGTTCCTTTTTCATATTCAGAACCATAAACCATAAGAGTACATGTTCCAGTCGTTACAGCACCAGTCATTGCAGCACCTACGTGAGTATGAGAGTATGAAGCCACTGTAACAGCAGCAGCATTTACATTTGATACATAAGCCTTAGTTACCGAAGCAGCATTAGCTATGATTACTGTATCACCTACTCTTACACCGTGATCAACACCTGATGTTGCAATTGCATGACCATCGATAGTATGCTCTAAAGTAAATACAGAGTGTGTTGAAGTTGTACCAGAAACAGAACCTACTGTTGATAATTGCCCCTTGTAAGATAAGTGTAATCTTCCTTGTTCTGTCCAAATAACTTGGTCAGCACTCATTGATTCCTCTGCTCCTACTTTTGATAAGAATCCAGAAACTGTTCTGTTACCGAAAATTTCTGCTTCTTGTGCTACTAGATCAGGCATGTATTGTTGTGCCCAATGATCTGTAGCTGCATCTGTAAAGTCGATATAATTCGACTGTAAAGTTGCTTGTTGTTGGTTTGGTATTAATGAACCATTCCCAACGCCTGCTAAACTTATTGCCATTTTTTAAATTTTTTTAATTAGTTAATTCCTTCTTTTAATTTTAAACGTGTTTCCATCATTCATATCCATAGCTTTGAATTTAAAGCCTCCAGTGTCTTGAGCATCTTGATGTGTTTGCCTAGGTGCCATATCAATGTTTTTTCCAGACTTGATACTGTCTTTCAAAGCATCGGCTTTACCTTGGTTATAAAAATGCTTAGCCATAGAGTCTGCATTCATAGCTGTGAAAAGAGCTTTGTGGTATCCTCCCGCATCTTCTAGATTATTGTTTTTATCGAGAAACTTCCCAATAAAATTACTAATATCACTTTGCGTTTCTTTTACCCCTCCAGCATCTTTGACTTTATATCTATAAACCTTATCACCAACGTTATATTCGAAACCTTCGAATGATTGGCTGAAAACATCATCTGTTTTCTTTTGGAATATTTCATGTTGTCTCTGAGCTATCTCCTTTCCTGATTTTGACTCGTTTTTGTACTTGTCGAAAAAATCTACAGCTTCTTTCTGCTCTTTGCTGAGCTTACTTCCACTCTTGATATCCTCATAGTATTTGGACTTTAACCCGTCCAGGTGGTTTCTAGCCTCAGCAACTTGCTCTTTTAAGGCTAGCTTTTTTCTTTTTGATTCACTTTCTTCAGCATACTCGTCGTCATACGAGAATTGATCCTCCATTAAAAAGTTTATTTCTTCGCTTGTTAAATGCGGTTTTGTAGCACTATAATACTCTCTTAACACGACAGCATCATCTACTTCAGAATAATCCTTGTTTAAAGTTACATACTCTTCTACACTACCACCAGTCTCACCCATAAAATCTACAAGCTTCTGAATGTTTTCTGGTAAAGGATCTCCAGTCTCCTCAGACTTAGCTATAGCTTCTTCAGCTATCTCAACTACCTCTTCAACTTTTTCTTGTGTTTCTTCGTCCGGCAGTACTTCTTCTTGTTTTTGTGGGGCGTCGGCATTCTCAGCGCTTGCAACCACTCCGCCGTCGTTAGCGTTATCTTCTTTAGTTTCATTTTCTTCTTGGTTTGTTGGTGTTGATAAATCTATTTTAGTAACAGATGGGTTAATATCTCCAAATGATGGTATGGAAACCTTAGTAACCTCTGCATTGTTTTCTTCAACAGGTTGGTTTGTTTCTTCAACCACTTGTTCTGTAGTTTCTTCTACAGGTTTATTTTGTGTAATTTCTTCCATTACGTTTTCGTTTTCTTCTTGCATAATATAATATAATAATAATTAGTTAGTTTTAATTCTTGTAGAATACTTCTCTTATTGTATCTTTAATGATACCAGTCCAATGCCTATACCTTAGCTTTCTAAATCTTTTCATTTTTAAATAGCTATCATCTCTATCATAAACCTTTGTTACAGCTACAGTATACCCTATGTTTTCTGTAGCGTGCCAAGTCCAAGGTGGTATGTATAATATGTCGCCTGGTTCCATTACCACTCTATATATCTTACTGTTGATTGATTTTGGTAATCTAAAAAAGTTCTCTTTACTAAAGTTAGCATATTCACCCCAAGCGTCATTTAAAGTTAAATCCTCAAAATCCATTAAATAAACTATTTTAGTACCAACTATCTGATGAAGAACAAAATCATCTTCTACATGTAAGTGTGCTCCTGACTTAGTGTTTCTTCCAACAAATAATAAGTGCTCTCTTGGTTCACCAGGTCCTACGTCTGGATTTATCAAATCATCAAAAATACTAGGGTCAACATTTGTTTCGCTAAGTGGACAATCTGGTAAGTATTCATTTTCATATAAGTTATCTAAGTAGTCATTAAAATCTACTTCAAACTTATTACACTTAGATACTTGCATATCTAGTTCTGAGTTATATCTTTCTATATCTACAACAGCGTTTTGAAACCTCTGTTTAAGATACCATTTGTTTTCCCACGTATCTACAGCGGGCATATTTATAGCCCCACCCTTGTGGAAAAAGGGTTCTTTTAAATTGTATTGCATTAAATTTTATTTTGGGTCAAACGCTCCTAAGCCAAATTGACCATTAAGTATATCGTTTCCTCCTGATTCAAACTTCTGTGGTGGTAGATCATTTTTTCTTTGATCTATCATTTTACTTTGTTGTGTTGCTTGTATCTTTGTTCTTTCGTCTTTCCTGTCTTCCTTGCCATCTTCCCTACCTTTTAATATTTGCATCTCCATTTGTTTCAGTTTCATATTGATTTGAAACTCATGGTCCATTAATGCTTTTTTAACCTCAGCCTCTTTCATCATCTTACCCATAGCTAGTTGAGCTTTCATTTGCTCCATTTGTGATATAGCTTGTTGTGATTGTTGTTGCTTCTGAGCTTCTAACTGAGCTGCTTGAGCTTGAGACTCTCTCTGTTGTTCTCCTTGTTGTTCTATTTGAGCTTGTTGTTGCTCTTGCTCTTTCTTTTCTTTTTGTTGACGCCTGTGCTTTAAAACTCTATTAGCTAGTTTTATATTCTTTATCTCCCTTATATCTATAGCGTCATCAAGCTCTATGCTTTGTTGGGATATAGCCTGTTGTATGTTATTTTCTAATAACTGTTTTTCCTCTTCATCTGGTTGTAGGTCTATAAATATACCAAAGTCATAAAGATGTAGGTTGCTAAGTTCGTGTAACACGCCAACGTTGTGAGCGCCGATTTGCTGTATAAAAGCATCTCTCGTTGGAGAGTATTCTATAATATCAGATATTCTTAATGATAGTGCGTCTGCTATTTCTGAGGTTAAAAACAAATTAGCCTGCAATATGTGTCTTGTTGCTGTGTTTGAATTTGCTGCTGCTAGTTTTTGTACGCCAACTAAAGCCTTGGCATCAGGCGTAGATCCATCTCTTGACTCGTTTAAACCAGTTACATCTCTTATCATCTGTAGATAATAATTATACGTCTGTATTAAACTTTGCATTTTACCACCTCCAGATCCTGTTGATATCTCTTGTATAGGCATCTTAGCTGGGTTCATACCACCTTCAGAAGTGAAACTTCTACCTATAATAGATCCAGTTTGGAAAAACATGTTAAGAGCTTCTTGTGGATTGTAGTTTGTTCCGTTACCTAAATCAATCTCAGCTAAACCATCCGCATCTAAATAAACACCATCTGGAACTACTTTTGCTAAAACTTGTTGTAGTTTTAAGTGTGTTAGTTGTATCATGTCCGCAAAACCAGTAATTCTACCGACTAATGATTCTATTCTGTTCTCATACATTCTAGGAGCAACAACACTATAGTTCATTTTTACTTTAGTAAAATCACTTTTAGGCCTAAGCATATTTTTAGCTTGCTCCCACTTAAGTAGACTATCAGAACCCAACACCATTGCTCCTTCGTATAAAACCTCTATAGCTCTACTTATCTTAGTGTAATCACCCTCTTTATCTTTAGGTGGATTAAATTTATCATCTTTCTTTATAGGCCTTTCTCCTCCGCTAGGCATTTGCTTTACCTTATAAACCTCATTCATGTATGTCTTGTAGTTGAAATATAATATCTCAACGCAATTCTCATCATTATCTGATGATCTAGCTGTAGTGTTAGTACCATAAGCATTTCTAACATCTCTTTTAGCAACTATTTCTTCTAGGTCTTCGTTTGTTAGGAATGGAAACTCTTTAACAACCTCGTTGATAGGTATTTTTTTAACCTCCCCTATATAGTATATATCTTCAAAATAAGGTGAATCTGTTCTAGAGTACACCAAATTAGCTGGATCAACATACTCAACCTTAGCGCCTTCAGATGTGTTAAACACTGTTTTGTTAGCTCCAATGCCTAAAACAACTAGATCTTGTAGTGTTCTTTTTCTTATTAAATCATACTTACTACCATCCATCAAAGTGTTTATAGCTTCTTCTTCAGCTATCTCAACGTTCTGTTTGTATGTTAGCTGCATGTGAAGTTCTAGCTCCTCTTCGCTACCAGGTATCTGCGCTGGATCATTGTGTAACATTGTCATACCAAACATTTCCTCTGCCTGTGAGTTTAAAGCACTAAGCTTCATATCAGCTAACAGCTCCTCCATATAGTTTGTTCTTTTCTGAACCCCATAAGGATCTCTAGAGTAAGCTTTTATATCATATAACCTGTCAGCCATACCATTTACAACAATATCAACAAACTTAGGTATAATAGGTACTGGTTTCCAATCTAAATTAAGATATGACAAATCACCATTAGTGGATAACTCATCTTTGTACTTCTGTATACTCTGCTCTCCTCTAGCGTATAACCTTAATTTATGAAATGTGTCTCTACTGTTAGTAAATCTTTTATCTTGAAAACTAGTGTTACCAAACCACTCGTTCTCTATAGCTTTCCCTACTTTTAATCCATAGTCATAGCTCGTCTTCTCAACGTCACTAACTACCTGACTAGGAAACCCACTATGTACACCTGATTTAGCCATATTTATTGTTTAATTATTCTTGAATTGAAACCTTTGTTATCGTATTTAGTAAAACCGAAGTTACTAGGTTGTCTTTTAATGTCTTGGTTAGGCGTGTACAAGTTTCTATTGCAAGCCATAACAGCTAGACCAGAACTTATAGACGCATCATGCTTTGTTCTTTTGTTTATATCAAATCTACTCCAATCGTTAAGAGTATCGTTAAAACATATGTTACCGTAATTACCCTCACTTATATGTCCAACGTGATCGTTTATATACATCTCTATCGCAGCCGCGTGAGCTTGCTTTATATCTTCAGATGTATTTGGTATACCACCTATTTCTTTCTCTGTCACCGATAGTTTATTCCAAACTTTATCTGGTCGGTTCATAGAGTAACCTCTGTAACCTCTTCGCCTTAAATAGTACAAGAGACGAGGTTTATTGTTCTCTGCTAATATTGGCATCCCGTAAAACACTAAAGCCATTAGAACGTCCTCAAAAAATATCTCAGCCGTTTGTGGTCTGGCTAAGTATTCTAGGAAAAATTCATTAGCAGGAGCATCTTCCATGCTAAACTTAGTTAAACCGTGTAAAGCTCCCTTAGAACCTACGCCGTCAACAGTTCCTGATATATCGTAACTATCACATCCAAATGCACCCATATGTTCGTTAGCAGGAAATTTCATGTTCTGCTTTATTACATGTTGGTTCTGCATATGCAAAGGTGGCGTCCAACTTATATTAAACCTACCTTTGGCATTTGGGTAAAATACAACCTTACCGTCTTTGATTCCATTTGCCCATTGAAAATTACCTCTAGTAACGCTTAAACTCCTTCCTAACTCTTCGTTGTAATCAATTTGCTCGTATATCTTAACTAAGTTAAATAAGCTATTCTTAGTCTCATCTCTAAAAGCATGCTCTGTTGTTCTTGGAAACTGGCGG
>TARA_R110002074_G_scaffold125236_2_pt1 | contig 13903 bp, 13 predicted proteins | sample TARA_R110002074 | Tara Oceans TARA_R110002074 (sample SAMEA4397215) | marine metagenome | biome: Polar Biome; feature: [MIX] marine epipelagic wind mixed layer (ENVO:01000061); material: water (ENVO:00002006), including particulate matter (ENVO:01000060) such as... | depth 10-100 m
ACTTAATCCTTTGTTCCTTTTAACGACTTTCCCTTTTACTTTTTTTTTATCTTTCCAACCAACAAATACATCCTTAGGTTTCACACTGGGTTTCTCTTTCTTTTCAATTTCTTTTTTTACTTTTTTATCTAGTTGTTCTAAGTTATGACCATTCTCATAATCAGTATTATCATAATGACACATTTTACATTCAGACATTTATAATCTAATTAGATTTTAAATTTATATTAATTATTAAAAATAAAATCTCTCTTTATTATAAAGATGAGTTTAGTAACTATTTCAAGCAAACGAAATACTGAAGTTCAGCGAGATGTTGACCCAGCGATTATTAAAAACCATTTCAAAGATGGTCTAGTATTACGAGAAGGAACTGAAGTTGGTTTAGTTTCTTTAACAATTAATAAATTAAATTTATATGAAATTATTGCTGGTGAAAATGATATTTTTATTTGGCGAATTGGTAATCGACAGAATTTTGAACAACATACTGTAACAGTTAGTCAAGGAAATTACAATGGTTCCTCATTGGCGATTGAACTTGCTGCAAAAGCAAATGCTTCTACATTATTAGGAAATTACAAGGGACAATGGACATGTACTTATGACCAAACAGCACAGAAGGGTGAAGGTGCTTTTACTCTCGGATATGGTCAAAATGAAACACCGGCAGCACCAAATGCTCAAACATATACAGCATATGATGGAGGAACACCAATTTTTCAAAACAATGGAACTGCGAGTGTGAATATAAGTGGTTCTGCTGGTGGTCAAGTAGATGACTTTTCGTCATTTAATAATCCATTAATCATTACTGGTAATAAAGGTATTTTTCCAAATGAAGGAGAATTTGAATGTATAATTAGACCACAAGAAGGATATACAGAAGCAGACCAAATCACAGCACTTCAAGCGGGTGGTTCTCCAGTAGACCAAACTATCTATATAGCGGGAGTTCCAAATGTATTTGAAGGAACTTTTAATGCTACAACAGGAACTGAAGCCGCGAATGGGTGGCAGTTAGTATTTCAATATACAAATGGAGACCCACCAGCATATTGGGTTTATTTAGGAGATGGTGAATGGGGTCACGCATTGACTGGAATTAATACTGCTAATCGTGCAAATTGTGATGATTTTTATTTCTGGAATCCATCAAGAGGAGTATTTGCGGATGCTGATAATGGTGGAAGACATAGTGATAATGGGACCGTTGGTGATTTCTTTATGATTACAGGAAGTGTTCAGTTTGTTGTTCCACAGGATAATGTTGGTATGGGAAAAAGTGTTTCTGGATATGTAAGAAATTATTTATATAAGGGGAGAACAAATTATCCGGGAGATGTGAATGCTGATATATTAAAAACTTCTCCAGATGGTTTTGATATTACATTAACGTGTGAAGATAATGATGCTAAAACGGGAGTTGAATTTTCACTTGGAAGAATGGTTCAAAATCAAGGAATTGAATTTCCAAATCCTAATTGGAGAAATCAATCAGCAATGATTGCTAATTTCCAAAATCTTGACCCCACTGCTGATTTCACAACACTAGACCCTATTGGTGGAGTTCAACCAGCAAATTGGACATCGTATACATATCCTACTGACCATATTAAAATGAGAGTTGTAATTACTAAAGTATTAAATGTTAGTATATATCTTTCTCACGACACAGCAGGAGATAATACTTTTATTGAAGAACAATTTGTTAGAGATACAGTAGCAGCAGGAAATGGATTCAATACAACTATTAAAGAGAAATTTTTCCCATTAAGACCATGTATGGCGATTGGTAGAGGTAATCAATATTTTTCTTCTAGATATATAGTAAAAGGTAAATATGATGAAACAGAAATTGTGAATCCAAATTTTGAAGTTGCAAATGCTAATACAGTTTTACATAAAGGAGAAGATGCTGAATTCGATGATATTAGTGATACAGTTACAGATAATAAAGTGGGGGCAGTTCCAGCAAACGCAATGACCGTTAGTGCTTTATATAAATTTGGTGATGTTTATGCTTCTGATACAGCAGGTGTTCCTCCAGAAGGTGGTTTAAATGTTAATGATTTAACACCAGATGGAAGTATTAATAATTTAATAGGATTTAATAGATTATACAATTTTAGTGCTGGTAGTGCTGAAAATACTGTGACTTCAACAAATAATCCAGTAACTAGTATAATGGAACCTACTCTATCACTTGAACTTCCAGATTTTAATATCAAAGGTGCTAATGGAAACACTGGTGATTCAATGAGAGTAATTGCTGTTGTTCCTAAAGAAGAACTTAATACAAATGAGAAAACTGGAACTCTTCATTACTATCCAGCATTTCCAATTATGATTGATTTAAATTTACCACAAGAACAAATATTTTATGACCTTAATGCTATATTAAGATTACCAGATGGAAAAGTTGCGAATGATTTGGTTAATCCAACAGAAATTACTTTACTATTCAAAGAAGGTGAAGAAAGTAAACAACGGCGAATGATGAAAGAACAAGCCCATATGATTTCTTCAATGATGGGAAATCATCAATCAGCAATGATTGGTGGTATTGGTTCTGGTAATCCATTACTCTAATTCTTTTTAATATTTTAAATCTTTTTTCAATAATGTACCGTATATATAATCGGGAAAAGTGCTAGACACGCAAAGATTCCAATCTCTGTGATTGTGATGTATTTCGTGATGATTCTTTAAACTACTAGGAAGCAATTCTGGTGCATTATGAGATATTGTGTGTAATATAAAATATTGAATTAATCCTAATAATAAATGATAATTTTCAATATAATAAAAAAAAGCAATTATTGGTAATATCCAATATTCAATTTCTATTTTATCATTCCAGTAATCAATATGATGATTTTTATGAGTTGGTGATTTAGTTGAATGTAATGCTTGATGTATAAAGTATTCATAGAATGGCGTTATTAGTCTTAGTTCAATTATTCTTTTAATAATAAAAAACATAATCCTTTAATAATACTAGATATATTAATTATTTAATAATTCCGGAATCTGGACAGTTTTGACATTTCAATTACTAATAATAGAATGTCAAATGTGTCCTCTCTTAACCCTAATTAACAATTTATAAATAATTCGTTTAAAACAGTTTAAAGAATTTCTCACAATATAATATATTGTCAATTAGATTTATAAATCTAAAAATGTTTAAACTTACAGTTACGAAAGCAGATGGAAGTGTTAAAGAATTGAAAATGAAAACAAAAAAGAAAATATGTAGTAATGATAAGAGTATGTTAGATAGTTTTTTAAAATTCCAATTATTGAAAGATTCCAAACAACCATCTAATGAGTGGTGTCAAGCAAGAAATACTTCAAGAGTGAAATTGTGGAGTAAGATGAAACAACCAAATAAACATGGAGGAATTGGAATTCCTTGTGGTAAAGTAAATGATTGTTTTGTAGTTGATTTAGACAATTACAAATGGGACGATGACCATCCATTCTTTCAGAAATTTGGTAAAGAAAAGATTCACGAGAAATTTGACACTTATGTTCAACAGTCTGCTGGTGGTGGATTACATTTGTTTTTTAAATATGATAAAGAATTCGTCAATGCTAATCATAGTAATGGTGTTGACATTCTTTCTGATATTAATTCAGAAGGTCAATATAAAGGAAAATATGTTGTTGGTGCTGGTTCTACTTTAAGATTTACTCCAGAGATGCAAAAGAAATATAAAACAAAAGAGAAATTTGGAACTTATAAAATCTTAAATAATAAACCAGTTACAGAATGTCCAGAAGAACTTAAACAATGGTTGCGAGATAATATTTACAATAATAAAGAAATTAAGAAAAAAAAGAAAGAGAAAGAAAACAAACAAATTGTAGTTACAAATACTCCAGAATATTATAAATACAATCTTTCAGAATTAAGAGTTTCAATGATTTGTGAAGACTTGTACAAGAAAGCCCCACATTATTTCACTGAATATCGTAGTGATGATAAATGGAGTTGGTTAGTATTTACAACAGCAATGAAAGCGATTGGTCATTATAAAATGTGGGATAAGTATTCAAAGAAATATGGTGGTGATAAATACAACAAATCAGACAATGATAAGATTTGGAATGGTATAACTGAATTTAATAAATACAATTGTTTCAATAAAATACTTCACGAGATTGACGAAAGAACTCTTTTAGATTATGTAAAATACAAACCAATTCAAGAAGATAAACTTAGATTTACAAAAGAGGGTGAATGGGATAAACTTTCAAAACATTTAAAATTACCACAAACAGATGTTCAGATTAAATCAGATACAGGAACAGGTAAAACAACAATTGTTGCTGAACACTTTAAGAAAAACAAACATATGAAGTTTATTTCAATTGTATCAAGGAAAAGTTTGGGTTATGGTCAATATGCAAACTTTAAAAATAATTTCAATTTAGATTGTGTTTATTATGAAGAGTTTGAAAAGATGCTTATTCCAAAAGACAACAATGTAGTAATTCAAATTGATTCAATTATGAAAATACAAAGTTATAAAGAAGACATTCATGAATATACAATTTTTCTTGATGAATATTCATCACTAATTGAACATCTTATAACAAGTCCAACTCTTAATAAAACGAGAGCAGTTGTTTTCAAATTGTTTAAATATATGATTACAAATGCGAGACAAGTCATTTGTGTGGATGCAGACCTTAATAAACACACATTAGATTTTTTGAAATTATGTGAACGACCAATTAATATTTGGAACAATACATTTATTCACAATAAAGGTGTTCCAGTTAAAGAATGGAGCAATACAATTGAAATGATTGAGGATATGAAAAAGAAAGATAAATTCCTTTGTTGTTTAGATAGTCGAACATTGGCGAAAGCAATTCCAGAAGAACATTTTAACACTGAATTAATTGAAACAGTAAATGATAATGAAGTTTTAGATATAGATGGAAATGTAGTCAATAAATATTCATATAGTATTTATAAAGACGCAAAAGGATTTATTTTAGTTATAACATCAGATAATGATATAATGCCGGATGACCTTGAACCCTGGCCACGGATTTTTGTTTCACCGAAAGTATCTTATGGAAATGACTTGAACAAATATAAAAGACACGTGTTTGCTATTTATAAAGAACATACAATCTCACCTAAAACAATGGTTCAACAGATTTGTAGATGTAGAAAAATCATTCAATTAAATTATTTATTTTTGAAGAAGAAATTCACTGAACCAAAATTTATTGATATAAAAGATGTTTATGATTGGAATGAAACAAAAGAAGAATTTGCTTATTGGAAAGAAGTGTTTGATGATTCTGAAGTAGTTAGATTTTATAAAAAGTTATTAGCAGTGATTCAATATAATAATGATTGTTATGAAACAAATAAATTTGTTCATTTCAGAAATATGCTTAATAAAAAAGGATTTCAAAAGGTTCCTACAACTGTTGTACAAACCTCTAAAAAAGAATTATCAATATTAGATGAAAAACAAAAGAAAAGGGAAGTATTAAAATTTGATGTAAACCAACCAAAAAATATTGATAGAAATAAACTTCTTAATTTACCAGAAGAACAAATGAAAATATATCGTTTATTATTTGTAAGAGATACAGAGTGGCTTCATTATAAAAATACAAGAGATTATTTATTAGAATCAAAACAAAGTTTAAATATGGAAGTAGGATTGGGTGATGACTTTAATATTAATAAAATAAAAACTAATAAAAATAAATTACTTATTATTTCTAGATTGATGGTTGCTGTAGGATGTGAAAATAAATTTAATATTACACCAACAAAAAATCTTACTAAAGAAGAATCAGATAAATGGTATAAAGAATTAGAAATCATTTTCAGATTAAGAATGAAAGATAAACCAGATTTGACAAAAGATGATGAAGTAGAGTCAATAATTATTAAATGTTATAAACAGTTATTTGGTTCTAATATAAAAGGTTATATAGATGGTGAGATAAAAGAAATTAAATTGGTTAATAGTAAAAGACGAACTGTGAATGGGAGAAAGATTACAGTATCAGAATTGAATAGTAGTTTCTTTGATGAAGTAAATAAAATTATGAAATATGATATGCCTGAATATAATTGGAAAGATAGTTTATCTTTTTCTGGAATTGAATATAATTTTGACGATGATGAATAATTTTCATTTATTTTGCAGTTTTAAGTTTTTTAGTTTTTATACATTTTATTGATATATGTATTATTTCTGTTTATTTTGCGTTTTTGGTATTAGTTTTATTCTGGATTATTAATTGTATATGGTTTTATTCTCATTTAAGGAATAAAAATATATTTTTATTCTAGTTATAAGCATAAATCCAATATAAAACATAAAACTAACATAAAACCATATCCCATCTGCAAAATTTTCATTTATTTTCCATATATCGCCTTAAGTCCATTTAATCAAATATTTTTAATTATGAAATATAAGTCGGTATTATTTTCAAAAAAAATCTCACTTTATAATAAATGGAAAATTTTGATTTATTTTACAGAAGCCTCCCCGCCGAATTAGTAAATAAAATATTATTTGAACACAAAGGAATGGTGCATCCTGTAGCAAATATTATTTCCGAACATTGGAATCAGATGAATGAAAGTTATAATATATATCTGAATATTAAAAAAGAAATAACTAGACGACACGTAGAACACGATGATGAAACATTCACTGTAACTACTGAAGAAACCTACACAGAACTATATCAAGATTATCCTAGATTATATTTCCCAGTTGAATTTGATTTTATTGATACAATGATATATGAAGTTTATGATGGTATAGATGAAATATGGGAAGATATTGAAGAATATGAATATGACGAATATGTTTGAGAGGACACTTTTGACATTCTAATTACTAATAATAGATTGTCAAACCTGTCCCTTCGGTATGTATTAAATAAATAACTTTCTTATTGTGTATATATAAGAGATTTAAAATATTATACTTATATATATATAATGACCGGAAACCATAAAAAATTAAAACCAACTAAACAACTCACTCCTGAAGAGACTGAAAAAAAGAAACAATATTTTAGAGATTATTACATTAGAAGAAAAAAAGAAAAAGGAATTAAAACCGGAGACCCACGAGGAAGAAAGGCAAAACCAATTATAGAACAAGTACCAGAAAAGATTATTAATAAAGACGAACCATATATAGTTTATTTTGATTAATTAATATCTAACTAAATATTAATATAACTATGATTTATTTAATTCCAAAATGTTTTAAAAAAAAGAAAGAATTTATAGAAAACTGTTTTAAATACCTAGATTCAATTAGTGAACTAAATATTGAATTTAATCCAAATAAATGTATTTATCCAAGAATAAAGAATAGTAAGAAAAGAGGAAAAAACGCACTTATAGAAATACTAATGACTATTGGTCCAAGTTATTTTTCTGATGAACACCATAAGATGAATGAATTAATAAATACATTAAAATGGGGTTTGAAGAAGACTCAATATAATGGTGTGCAAGTTTTAACGATTACTTCACTGAATGCTGATTTATTCAAAGACCAATATTTTCCAACAAGAGAATGGTCTCATATTTCGGAAAACGATACTGATTTATTAAACATAAAAACGACTATATTAGGAAATCATTTATTCGAAGATACAAATGAAAATGTTAATATTAAATCAGTTGATATTATTAAATCGCACATAGACAATTATGTAATATCGGATTCCGAAAAACTAGAATTAATTAAATATTTAATTCTCAATTAATTATCTAATCCTTAATTATAAATATGTCTCTTGAAATTATCAATAAAAAAATTCCTTCTAATCGTGGTAAAGTTGTAGTCAATTTAGCAAACCATGCTCCTCTATGGGCGGATTCTGCTCCTGCTCCAGTAATTGATTCTAATAAAAGAGACGGTTGGTATTATACAAATACGGGTGCCGGTGATAAAGCAAATATATATTTTTTCGCAGGAACACAGGAAACTTTAGAATTACAACATATTCGTTCTATCTGGGCAAAACTTGCTATTGATAATTATTCGGGAACGAGTGTATTACCATTTTTTAATGTTTACACAAAACCAACTGGAACAGGGGATGCTCAGGCGTGGTACCATTCCAGATTTACTTATACAATGGCCGCTGATGTTGATATTGGAATAGGAGAAGAAGTTATTGTTCATAGTCATTTCACTCCAAGTATTAGTTATGATAATAGGACAATTCCAATGCCCGTTATTGCTATTGAAGGAGATGAATCATTAGAACAAGAAGTTCTTTATATTACAATTCATACAGATAGTGGTGCGGCGGCTGGTGATGTTAAAATATTATTCCAGAATCTAGGTTTCATTTCATCTGCTGGTCATACACGTAATCTTCATTTAGTTGGTTATGAACCAGTAGCAAGTGCTATTCAATATCCAACAGACCCTAATACTGGTATTCTATTTACAACTGAAAGTAATAGAAGAGTTGATTCAACACAAACTATATCAATTTTAGATAGTTCATACGGTCATTCATCATCAATACAAAACACACATCCATCTGAAGGATATGTCTCAATTTTCGGTAATAGTGATAATCAAAACAATGATATTGAAGTTCAATATTCTTCCGATAATACAAATTGGTATTTTGCATCAAATCATTATGTAAATTTCCATGGAGGAAGTAATGGTGATTTCGCAATGGATTTCAGAACTGCTGCTGCTTATATAAGAGTTGCCCAATATAATAATCACGGGTCTACTAGAATTTTAACTGTGAATCTTTCTATAGTTTAATATCTAATAGTATTATAAATGTATCTTCAAAATCATACACATTTATGTGATGAAAAACCACAATATTATAAAGTTTTAGAAATAGTAGGATTTAGTAGTTTGTCTTTTATATTAGGTATAATATATCAGAAAATGTGTAACGGAACACGTCTTGGTTAATTTAGTTTTATTTTAGTTTTTTTATTTAAATAATTATCTAATCCATTATTATATATAATGACTTTTATTGATAATATTAAAAAAGAGATTGGAGAGAAAAGAAAACTCCGTGCTTCAAGTCTCAATGCTTATGCTTCAAATATGAACAAACTTCATAAACTAATGTTTGATAAAGATATAACTGATTTGAATTTTTTAAAAGATAAAAATAAAGTAATGAAAACAATTGATAATAAAAAACTATCTACAAGAAAATCGTATCTAGCAGCAATTGTTGTCACATTAATGGCCTTTGATAAAGATGAAAAACTGATTGAAAAATATCGTGATGAAATGGAAGATTTAGCAAAACGATTTAATACTGAAATGCAAGAACAAAAGAAATCTGAAAAACAAGATAAAAATTGGGTTAGTCTTACAGCATTACGAAAAGTTATGAGAAAGTATAGAAATGAATTAAATGAAAAAGGAATATTTAAAAAAAGTCCTGATGATTTAACTAATAAAGAATTTGAACTATTACAAAAATGGATTGTTGCTTCTTTATATATACTAGATGACAACCCGCCACTTAGAAACGATTATATAATGAAAACAATATCCAATAGTGATTATTCAAAACTTTCAGAAGAAGAAAAAAGAAAAAGAAATTATCTAGTAATAAAATCTAGAAATAATAAATCATTCAGTCTTGGAGAATACAAGACATCCGGTAAGTATGGAACCAAAGTAATTCCAGTAGGAAAGAAATTAAATTCTGCTTTAAATATTTGGTTAAGATTTAATACAACAGGAAATTTGCTTTTAAATTCAAGGAAAGAACCAATGACAGCAAACGGATTGACTAAGTTTCTTCAAAAAACATTTGCTCCAACTGGAAAGAATATTTCATCTAGTTTAATAAGACATATTTTTATTAGTGAGAAATTCCCAGCAGTTAATGACGAGAAAGAAGAAGTAGCGAGTAAAATGGGACATTCAGTCGCACAACAAACTCTTTATTCTAAAAAAGATTAATTTTTAATTTATTTTTTATTGTGTTTAATATTTATAAATAAAATGTTTATTATAGTTATAGTAAATAATCAATTTAAATATATATAGTTAATTTATATATAAAATGTTTAAAGTTAATAAAATTTATAAAATTACAAATGAAGATGGTAAAGTATACATTGGTTCAACTGGTCAATCATTATTAGCAAGATTCGCAGCACATAAATCAGCAGTAAAGGCGAATATTAATCAATGTACTTTAAAAGATTTCAATATGGATACTGCAAAAATGGAACTATTGGAAGAAGTTGAAGGAAGTAGGGAATCAATGCTTTATCGTGAAAAACATTATATGGAAACAACTGAATGTGTTAATAAAAATAGACCTATTGTTACTGAAGAAGAAAAAAGAATTAAATTAATAGAAGCCGCAGAAGCATGGAGAGAGAGATTAGGTTATAATGAATTTATTTGTGGTTGTGGTTCAACAATCCAAGTGAGAGAAAAAGCGAGACATTTTAAAACTGGAAAACATTTAAATTTTATTAATCCAGAAATTAATATCTAAGTTAATAATAATAAATAAAAATGACTGAATGGACAGACCATGTTTTGAAGGTAAGTAAGCAGAAGAAGATTTCATACAAAGAAGCAATGTCGGTTGCTAAAGCATCCTATAAACCAAAAGGAAAAGCAAAAGCACCAGTAAAAGCAAAAGGAAGGAAACCAATGAAAGGGAAGAATGTCAAAGGAAGTGTTGACGAAAAGTAATTTTAATTATTTAATATTTTAATTTTTTATTCTTAATTAATATCTTTTAATATAATAAAACGATGTCTCAAGGTTTAGCACAATATGATTCTACAGTAGCGGGGTTTGGGAATGCGATGGACTCTATAAGAAGTTATACAGCAACTTATGATACTGATTTCTTTAGAGATTGGACAGAAAAACATAATCTTTCAATGGAAAAATTAAAGTCGGCGGGAGATGTTTCTGGTGGTATAGGAGGTGCTTATATTGCTGGTAAACTGGCGTATCAAGCAATCCAAAAAAAACGAGGTAAGGGGAAAAAGGAAGACGATGATGATGACGATGAAGATGAACCAAATACAGATGACCACGATGGAGACGAAGATGGTGGAAATGATGCTGAAGATGGGACCGCTGGTGAAGCAGCAGAAACAGAAGGGGCCGCAGCAGATGCTGGAGGTGAAGGGGCAGCAGATGTTGGAGGTGCAGCAGAAGAAACATTTGGAGGATTTGGTGATGCTTTACCATCATTTGATGAACTACCATTATCGATTGAGGGAATTATGTCAGCACCATCTCTTGGATTTACACCAACAGGAACTCCACCAACACCAGCAGCAGAACCAGCAGCACAACCAGCAGCATCAGCAGCACCAGAAGAAGAATTTGAAGGTTTTGGTGAAGATACACCACCAAGCGACCCATTATTTAATGTTCCAGAAGAAGGGGCAGCACCTACAACTGCCACATCAGAAGAATTTTCAAATGTTGGTGGAGACAGTGGACTTCAAACAGCAGGAACAAGAGCAGGAGATAATCCAAGATTGGGACAACCAGATGAAGAACCACCAGCAGAACCACCAACAACAGCACCAACATCAGAAGGAACTGGATATGAACCACCAGAAGAATTTAATCCTGCTCCACAGGGTGGTGAATTAACATCTTCAAGTGGTGAAAGCACTATTGCTGAAGGAACAGAAAGCACTCTTGAAACAGGAACCGCAACTGCTGGTGATGCTGCTGCTACTGCTGGTTCTACTGGTGCCGACCTTGCTGCTACTGCTGGGAGTGAATTAGCAGATACAGCATTGACTGTTGTTGGTGCTGCTGCAGAAGCAGTTCCATTTTTAGGGATTTTCGCAGGAATTGGAATTGGTCTTTATGAATTATTTCATCATCCTAAAGCAGCACCAGCGGCCCCACCAACAAGTACAGCAAATTCAAAGGGTGAAATGGTTCTTCCTTCATATGATAGTGTTGTAGATACTCCCGCAAGTCAAAGTGCTTTCTAATTATAAATCTTTTAATAATTTACTATTTTTATTATGTTTTTTTCCAGTCATTATTTTTCCATCTTCCATTTTATGAGTGAATTTTTCAATCGCTTCTTTTTTAATACTGCCCTTACCATATTTCAAAAGTATATTCGCATCAATACGGGCAGCAGGTCCAAATAATAAAACACTCGCTAATCTAGCAAATGCCCAAGAACTCGCTGTTTGATTAGGACGTGAACCACTAGACACGTATGCACCCATACCTTTTTTAATTACTTGATTAATTCCAGTTGTTGATAATAAAGTTTTATTTATTTTTACTTTATCAGTTATAGGAAATCCATACTTCTTTTCAAATTTAGAAACCCAAGGTGAACGTTTAGATTCAAATGATTTTAATTTAGGTCTGTCTTTTATAGTCTTTTCTTTAATACTTTTTATTTGTTTCTCTTTATCTTTCTTAGTTAATGTTGAAGGAACATATTTTTTTGAATAACTCATCTCTTTATAATAAACATTATATTTTAATTTTAATTTAATTTAATTTTGAAAATAATATCTAATAATATATTAAAAATGTTTAAATCTAATGAAAACGCAATGTTTGTTCCAACTAAAACTGTTTCTATCCGACCAGAAGCACAAATTGACTACAACCCAGGAAACCAGAATAATATTCGATGGTTAATTCCTCAACACATTGGTTTCTTTGACCCACGACAAACTCAGTTAAAATATAAATTAACAATGAGTGGAAGAGGTCTCGCAAAACCATCTCCAAGAGCAGGAGCCCACGCTTTACTTCGTGATTTACGAATTATGGATGGAACTGGTTCCACCGAATTAGAATCAATTCAGGATTACAATGTTCTCACTTCTCAATGGTGGGGTTATACACAGAATGAGTCTATTGCTCATAAACGTGATTTATTTGAAGGGCGAAGTGCTAATCAGAACGTTGACAATCAATTGTTATATAGTGCTGCTGGTGCTTGGCAGACTGGCGAAGTAACTGCTTCTCGTGCTGCAAAAACCATTGAAATCACTCAACCAATTTATTCTGGTATTCTTGGTGGCGACCGTGTGTTTCCAGTTGTCGCTACTCAGGGATTAAGGTGTCAGATGACTCTTGATAATAAAAATCGGTCTCTTGTAAACCCAACTAATCTCGGTCTTGAACTCGTGGGGGATGTTGAACTTAAAGTAGCAATTCTTGGTGCTACTGGTGGTAATGATGCCGCCAAACACATCAAAGGTGATATTACTACTGCTTTTACTATTAGTGTTAAACAACCTTCTGATTCAGCAAATGGTCGTGGTGTCAATAGAAATGCTCTTCCATTCAATAACAACCCATTTGATATTGGAGACGTTCTCTACATCGCAAAAGCAGACCGAAGTGATGAAAACTCCCTTGGTGTTATTACATCTTTTGACTCAGATGGTGACAATGATTTAGTAATCAAATTCATTCCTAATCGTGCTAATAATCAAGCACTTGGTGCTACTGCCCCAGCAGGAACTGGTATTGATTACCCAATCGCTTCCAGACTTTACATTAAACAAGCAGACCGTTCTAATGGTGTTGTTGTTGCTAATGTTCCAGCAGCACAAATCACAGCAGCAGCAGTCTCAATTAGTTACACAATTCAAGACATTGAAATGCTTATGCTTCAAGTACAACCACCTCCACAATACATCCAAGGAATGATGAAACAAGTATCTTCTGAAAAAGGTCTGTCGATGGACTTTAGAACATGGACTTTATACCGATTTAATCTTTCAACTACTAATGGTTTAACCAATCAACTCATTCCAGCAGTTCAGACTCGAGCATATTCGATTATGAGTGTTCCTTTGTCAATTGGAGACCAAAATAGCATTGCTTCTGATAGTTTCCAA
>TARA_R110002074_G_scaffold149035_1_pt1 | contig 13901 bp, 11 predicted proteins | sample TARA_R110002074 | Tara Oceans TARA_R110002074 (sample SAMEA4397215) | marine metagenome | biome: Polar Biome; feature: [MIX] marine epipelagic wind mixed layer (ENVO:01000061); material: water (ENVO:00002006), including particulate matter (ENVO:01000060) such as... | depth 10-100 m
TGGATTTTGAATCCAGCGCGTCTACCAGTTCCGCCACTCGAGCATAATAGCCGTTAAGAAACGACATCCCATAAAATTAGGACTGCAAAACTAAATAATTATTTTCTTTATATCACCAAAAATATCAAGATTTATGCATTAGCAACCAAATATAATTTTTAAATTTGCACCTCCTTAAAAATAAGAACTTCAACAATTTATTGAAGCAACTATTTGGGAAACAACAATTAAAGACATGCCATACCAAGTTCCACAACCGAAAATATTTGCTTGCACCCAAAGTAAAATCTTAGGCGAAAAAATCGCTAAGGCGTATGGAATGGAGCTGGGCAATGTAATTTTTTCCCGTTATAGCGATGGGGAATTTCAGCCATCATTTGAAGAATCTATCAGAGGTACACGAATCTTTATTATAGGTTCTACACACCCTGGTCCAGAAAATTTAATGGAGATGTTACTAATGATTGATGCTGCAAAAAGAGCATCTGCACGTCACATTACCGCCGTAATCCCTTATTTTGGTTGGGCAAGACAAGATAGAAAAGACAAACCTAGAGTACCTATAGCAGCTAAACTTGTTGCTAAAATGCTAGAAACAGCAGGGGCTACTAGAATTATCACCATGGATTTACATGCTGATCAAATACAAGGCTTTTTCGAAAAGCCTGTAGATCACCTTTTTGCATCTACCCTGTTTTTACCATATTTAAAAAATCTTGGGTTAAAAGACCTTACTATAGCCTCGCCAGATATGGGAGGATCTAAAAGAGCATATGCCTATTCTAAAGCATTAGATTCTGATGTAGTTGTTTGTTACAAACAAAGGGCAAAAGCAAATGTTATTTCCCATATGGAATTGATTGGTGACGTACAGGGGAAAAATGTTGTTCTTGTCGATGATATGGTCGATACGGCAGGCACTTTAACAAAAGCAGCAGATTTAATGATGGAGCGTGGTGCTATTAGCGTAAGGGCAATTACGACACATGGCTTGCTTTCTGGTGATGCCTATGAGAAAATTCAAAAATCAAAACTAACAGAATTGATTATCACCGATTCAATTCCTGTAGAAATAAAAAGTGATAAAGTAAGAGTATTAAGTTGTGCAAATCTATTTGCGGATGTTATGGACAAGGTTCACAACAATAACTCTATTTCTTCTAAGTTTTTAATGTAGTTCAGAAGAAAAATTTAAAATAGAATATTAATTATTAATACATATAATGAAGTCAATTACAATTAAAGGATCAGAAAGAGAAAGCGTGGGCAAAAAGGCAACGAAAGCCCTACGTAATGCTGGAAAGGTTCCTTGCGTGGTATACGGAGGGGATAAACCATTACACTTTTCAGCAGACGAACTAGCGTTCAGAGACTTGGTTTACACTCCAAATGCACATACAGTTGCAATTGAATTGGATGGTGGAGCTTCTCTAAAAGCGGTTATGCAGGATATCCAATTTCACCCTGTAACCGATAACATCATTCATATTGATTTTTATCAATTATTTGATGATAAAATGGTAACAATGGATATTCCAGTTCGAATACAAGGAAATTCCCCTGGGGTTCGTAATGGTGGTCGTTTATTGTTCAGAAAACGTAAACTTGCTATTAAAGCCTTACCAGACAAATTACCAGATTTCTTTGATGTTGATATTTCTAAATTAAAGATTGGTCAAAATATCTCTGTAGCCTCATTGTTAAACGATGATTTTACAATATTACATCCAGACACTACAGTTGTTATACAGGTTAAAACTGCTCGTACTGCCGTTGCTGTTGACGAAGATGAAGAAGAAGGAGAAGGAGAAGAAGGTGCTGAAGGTGCAGCAGAAGAAACTGCTCAAGAATAGACATCTTAATTTTAAGATTTACTAATAAGCATCCCGATACACGTATCGGGATGCTTTTGTATTTTTATCCCTTAATTCTAACAAGCTATGTTCGGTTTTTTCAAATCATTATTTTCAAAACACGACATAATTCAAGAAGAGAAAGACCCTATGAAGAAATTTTTAATTGTTGGCCTTGGTAATATAGGTGATGAATACGCGGAGACTCGTCATAATATTGGTTTCAAAGTATTGGATGAAGTGGCCAAGACACATGGTTTTACTTTTGAGACAGCTAAGCTTGGCGATATAGGTTCATTTAAGGTTAAAGGCCGAACGGTTATTTGTCTTAAACCCTCAACGTATATGAACCGAAGTGGTAAGGCACTTAAATATTGGATGGACAAGGAGAAAATTCCACAAGGTAATATTCTAGTAATAACCGATGATATCAACCTACCCTTTGGTACCATTCGCATAAAGACAAAAGGCAGCAACGGTGGTCATAATGGATTAAAAGATATTCAATTATTTCTTGAGACTATCTCATACAATAGATTTAGGTTTGGTGTAGGAGCAGATTTTGGCAAAGGCAAACAGGTTGATTATGTTTTGGGCCTGTGGAATGATGAAGAAAAAGAAAAGCTTACTGAGCGTTTAAAAAAATCTACAGAAGTTATCAGTTCATTCGTACTAGCAGGCATTGCCCGCACCATGAATTTGTATAATAATACCTAAATTATAGTACTTTAAAATTATAAATTCCTGAATTAGATTTGTTGCCTTCGGCATCGATTACAATTACACTCCAATAATAAACAGTATCTGCCGTAACCGAGACTTTTATACTTTTTACAGCTGGCTCAAGAGTTCGAATTAAATCGCCTGGAATCGCCTCTACCGAAAAATAAACTTCGTAACCAACAATATCGTTATCTAAATCTGATGCTGTCCAAGTCAAGGTAACTTCGTTATTAATATCTTTAAATACGTTTTCTGAAGACGCTGGACTCAAATTAGTTGCAGGAAAAGGTGCAAACGTTGTTCTTGAACCAGAATTATAAAAATTCCACACCTCACTTGATACCGTTTGGTTAACCTGACTATTTTTTGAGCGCACTATCCAAGAAAATTGTTCGCCTTTTTCTAATGGCAATTTTGCTGAATTGCTAGATGATGCTATAGTCTGCACGGTACCTGTAGAAGTATTGGTCACTCTTAATTCATATGTTTCAGTATTATTCGCTGCAGACCACCTAAATTCTACCTGGCTAGTTTCCTGTCCTAAGCTAAGTCCTGTAGTGCATTCAGAATTTCGCTCTGGAAATAGTAATTGCGCAGCTTCTGGAGGTGAAGGCGTACGCTTCTTTTTACAGCTGGTAAAAACCATCATCATACATATTCCTAAAAACAAAAACCGCATCATTTTTTAATTACTTTAGAGGTTCCTTTTACCGTCTTCCCAACATATTTCAGGTAATAGATCCCGGTAGACAATGACCTTAAATTTAGCACTACAATCCCTTGTTGTGCATTTTCAATAGAACTGGAAACCAATCTACCATCAGCACTAAAAATACTCACTTTTATATTTTCTTCGGTGTCACCCAAATAAACTTGAACAATATCTACAACAGGGTTTGGAAAAATTATTGGTTTCTCAAAAAAGCTCACTTGCTCTTCATAAATTCCTTGGCAAGGAATATCGGTAGACACTTTTAATGTATTCAATCCTTTTACTAAATCTAAAACCACACGAGACTCTTCTGTCTGTATTGAAATTCCGTTTAACTCTATGGTATAGAAAGAAGAGCCTTCTAACTCAAGGGTAATTTGAGAACCATCAAAAGCTATTTTTGATGTTACGCTCAGCGGCCCAGGTTCTGTTATTTGAACCTCTAAGCAGTATTCATTGTAGGTAATAATTCCGTCCGTTCCTGTAATACAAAGAGAATACGTGCCCGAACTTAAATTTGCCAAATTAAAAGAGTTCGAGAAATTCTGAGACAAATCTAATCCATTACCTAAAACCCTTATTTGATAATCGATGGCAAGTTTCGAAATTACAGTTAATGCACCATCATTATTTTCACTGCATGTTTCACTTACCAGACTTACGGTAAAGTTTTCAGCTGGAAATCTGTAAATTGGGCATCCAGAGGCATCAACTTCTAAGCCATCTGGCGTATCAAGACAAAGGTCATCTCCGTCATCAAAAACTCCATCGTTATCATCATCTGGCCTAAAATCACCTTCTACACAAAGTTCAAGAGCAAAGACATTTAAACTCCCACCATCTGAAGGAGCGTTATCTCTAACTTCTAAAATCCATTCTCCTAGTATAGATTCTCCATTAAAAGCACTAAGACTGCTTAGCGGTTTTACCATACCACTAATAGCAGGGTCAATCGAGCAATTGAACGACGGACTATCATCATCAAAAGTGGCATTTATATTTCGTGCTTCACCACAAGAACTAGAAACCAAAGTAACTACAGTACCCGCTGGTGAAGTTAGACTAATGACTAAATCTGCTAAAAAAGTATGCTCAAGGTCTATTACCACATTCATATCGGCCACAGGCAGGTCTTCATAGAATACAATTTTAGAACTGATTACTGGTGTGCCACTACTTGAAATAGAAATAGGTAAAGCTGAAGCATTTTTTGTTGTGCAATTAAATTGAATGGTAGTAAAACTAAATGCGGTGCTAAAAACTCCCTCACCGCAATCATTTTTCGGTTTAACCCTCCAATAGTATAGACTATTATTATCTATTTGTACAGGGGAATATGTATCTGTACTTACGGTAGCAGATTCTATAATGTTTGAAAAACCGGCATCAGTCGAAATTTCCACATCATACAGTGTGTTGCCCATTGCTGCATTCCACTGTAATGTAATATCTTTTGAAGCATCAACAAAACCGTCTACGGGAGTCAATAATTGCACCGCCTCAAAATTATCATCGTACACCCTTATCTGAAGAATAACTTCTTTAGTAATAGTTGCAGAAGTTGCCAAAACTCGAATAGGATAGGTACCAACAGCTAAATTCGAAATACCTACAAAATCAATAATAACAGGCGTATTAGTAGAATCAGCAGATACTGGGGTAAACTGCGTTGTTAAACCTGCAGGCGTTCCAATAGTACTGAACGTACTCTCCTCATTAAACCCTAAGCCCATCTCATAGGTAAAAGGAATACTAATATCGTTTGGCTTACATACGTCGTATACCAACTGCTCAAAATTCAATACAATTTCTGAGGGTGTTATAGAAAAATTAGCTGCGTTAACTGCGAAGAAAATATTATTATCAGCCTTTACCATGATACGACCTGCACTGGTTGAAATATTTGGGATAATTACACTTTGATTTCCATCATTTATAGTGTTTTCAAGCAATGTTATTGGATAAGTAATACCGCCATCTGTAGATAAAAATACCGATACCGTTTCAGCACTAATTGGTGCAATATTAGTATTAGCTACATCCCAAGAAATCGTCTGTACCGACCCTGCTTCAAAGGATAGTTCTGTAATTTGTGAAGTTACTAAAAATGGCCCTGCTTCATTTATTACGGACACCCGTAACTCATCTGAAATTGATTGACCACCGTTTAAAGCATTGTCGCGAACCATCAACGAAAAATTTAATTCACGACCAATGTTCGAAAGTGTCTCCCAAGCTTCGCCCACTGTAGGTACTGTCTCAGTCAATTGTCCGTTCAATATACGAGTCAAATTTGGAAAATAACGCTGCGGCAAAAGGCTCGGAGGCAAGGACCGAAAATTAGCTCCAGCCGGATTATTAGGTCCGAAAGTAGCTTGGGTAACCACACCATTATCTATTTGCTCCCAAGTGTAACTAAGAACATCTAAAGTATCTACATCGTTTGCAACACCTGTTAATACAAAAGCGGTTCCTTTTGGAATAGTATAGTTAGATAAAGGAAGTAATGTTGGTGGTGAATTGGTCAATCCCTGAGTTTGCCCACAAGAAACCGTCTGCAGATAATCTCTTATTTGTACCACACTTACATAATGAAAATAATCATCACTGTTCGTTGCTACATTATTGTTGTTTGTAATGCCAGCATAACCCATTATAGTAGTACCACTAGCTGGTTCAACCTGTACAGTTGTACCTTCAGAAATATGTGAAAAAGAGTGGTTTGCACCAAATTGATGCCCCATTTCATGCGCTACCAAATCAATATCAAAAGCGTCACCAGTTGGTGATGATAAAGTAGTATAGCCACTACCTTTTCTATTATCTGTACAAACAGCACCTATAAAGCCAGAATTACCATCTAAAGTGTTATCCTGTTGATTAAAAAGGTGTCCTATATCATAATTAGCCTCACCAATAACATTGGTAAGGGTACTTTGTACTTGAGCGCTTAAACTACCAGTATATGGATCAGTTGCAGGGTTAGTATAGATAACTAAATCGGTATTATCGATTAATTCAAGGGTAATTGCCAAATCGCGCTCGAAAACTGCATTGATTCTAGTTAGGGTTGCATTAATTGCTGCAAGAGCATCTGCCTTTGTACCGCCATGAAATTGGGTATACTCACCAGAAGCGGAAATAGCAACCCTAAAAGTTCTAAGAGTCTGATCATCTACTAATTTGGCCGTTGTAGGCTGAGAATATTCCATTACCTGAGGCATTGTACGACATATAAAATTGATATCTCGTTCTTCTTGATCTGTTCTTCGATATATTACATACGTATCGTCGACTGTTTTTTGCATGAAGAGTGCTCCATTTTCCCCAGGTGTACTAATCATGCTTTGAACGCCTTTCGGAGAAACACTAAAACGAATCTGTATGGTTGCATCATGCAATGCAGTACCCTTATATGATTTTATGTTAGGATACTTTTCAGCAAGCTTTGTCGAAAATAAATGTGCTTCTTCTATTTTAAAAGGAACTAAATTTCCCTTTTCATTAGGAAAATAGATGATTCTAGAACTTTCTTTTGAAGATAAAGCAAATAAAAATTGTTGTTGATTTAAACTAAAAGCGATTCCTTTGTCAACACTTATACGTTGTTTAGAAAATTGTTTAGCGAATGCAGTTAATTCCGTATTTTTCCAATATGTAGATTGAGCAACCCCGTAAAAGGAAAGAAATAACATGGTAATTGAAAAAACTAGGCGTAATTTTGCAATCATTAAGGGGCTTTTATCTCAAATCAAATATAAGTCTTTTTATTTTCTATCATAGGTGATTACAGTCCGCAACATTTCTAAATACAAAGAAGAATATCCCACAGTCATTACTATTGGCACTTTTGATGGGGTGCATATAGGTCACCTAAAAATACTGAATAAAATCATAAACCATGCCAAGAGCACTGAATTGAAATCATCAGTACTTACCTTTTTTCCTCATCCTAGAATGGTTTTACAGAAAGATACCGATATCAAGCTATTGAATACAATAGACGAAAAGGTCACCATCTTAGAACGACTTGGATTAGATATTTTAATTATTCACCCGTTTACCATAGAGTTTTCTAGGCTTACTGCTACAGAATTCGTTCGTGACATTCTAGTAAATACATTGAATATTAAAAAAGTTATTATCGGTTACGATCATAGGTTTGGTCGTAATAGAAATGCAAACATCACAGACTTAATAGCATTCGGCAATGCGTTAGATTTCACCGTTGATGAAATACCTGCGCAAGAAATTGATGATGTATCGGTAAGTTCAACAAAAATAAGAAAGGCCTTAGAGAATGGAGATATCGAAACAGCGAACAGTTACTTAGGCTATGAATATATGCTCACAGGTACCATTGTCAAAGGAAAAGGAATTGGCAAGCAACTGGGCTACCCCACTGCAAACTTATCTATAGCTGAGAGTTATAAGCTAATACCTAAAAATGGGGTTTATATCGTTAAAAGTACTTTGGAGGGCAAAATCGTTTATGGTATGATGAATATTGGATTCAACCCTACTGTTAATGGCACAGAGAAATCAATTGAAATTAATTTTTTCGACTTTGATGCCGACCTATATAATAAAAAAATACAGGTAGATATTTTAGCGCGCCTACGTGACGAACATAAATTTGAATCGATAGATGATTTAAAAACGCAATTAGCAAAAGACAAAGAAAAATCACTTCTTTATATTCAGCGATAAAATATTTAATAAGGTAGGTAACAACTAAACACCTACGTAAGGCAATCACAGAACGAAAAGTATTTGCCTACCCAGATTTTACATAGTAGTTCACGCAATATTTAAAAATGGAATTCGAAAATAAGAATATGGACGCTGCCTTGTATTTATTTGATTCATAAATCAGTATTAAAGGAAAACCTTAGGCATCTTTTTTTTAGATTCAATAATAGATCCTGCGGCAGTACATTGAAAATCTATTAAGTATTATAATTTGATACTTCCTTCGAAATTTCAGACAAGCGAGTAAGATTTTCCAATACTCTGACATTAATCAAACTACAATTTCAAAATAGCTATTTATAGTCCCATTTGATACGAAAGTGCTCAAAAACCAATTTAATCGATGTTTAGACCTTAAAAGCAACCTATTTAAATCTAAGATTAATGTAAATTTGCAGCCAAATACGACCAGTAATGTTACAAATACAGACCATAAGAGATAATAAGGAAGAGTTAATTCTCGCCCTTGGAAAGAGAAATATCGATGCCAAGCCATTATTGGAAAATATTCTTCAATTAGACGAAAACAGACGTAATACCCAAACACGTTTAGATAATGTTTTAGCCGAATCAAATAAGCTTTCGAAAGAAATTGGTGTATTGTACAAAACAGGTAAGGCTCAAGAAGCAAATTCTTTGAAGGAACAAACGGTCAATCTAAAGGATGAATCTAAACAATTGGGTGAAGATTTGACTATTGTCGAAGAAGAGCTTCAAGCATTGCTATATCAGATACCGAATGCGCCACACACTTCTGTTAATAAAGGTACTTCTGAAGAAGACAATGAAGAGATTTTCAAAGAAGGCGACCTACCTACTTTACATGCAGAGGCCCAACCACACTGGGAACTTGCAAAAAAGTACGACATTATTGATTTTGAATTAGGGGTAAAAATAGCGGGAGCAGGTTTTCCTGTATACAAAGGAAAAGGAGCCCGGTTGCAACGTGCTTTAATTGCCTATTTTTTAGATAAAAATACCGAAGCAGGATATACCGAAATTCAAGTACCCCATTTAGTAAACGAATTATCTGGCTATGGCACTGGGCAATTACCTGATAAAGAAGGTCAAATGTATCATGTTACTGCAGACGACCTGTACTTGATACCTACAGCAGAAGTACCTGTTACCAACATTTTTAGGGATGTAATCGTAAATGAAACTGATTTTCCTATCACCTATACTGGCTATACTCCATGTTTTAGAAGAGAAGCAGGTAGTTATGGTGCTCATGTACGTGGTCTAAACCGTTTACATCAATTTGATAAGGTTGAGATTGTACGTGTAGAACATCCCACGAAATCCTATGAAGCTTTAGATGGCATGGTAGAGCACGTTAAGAATATTTTAATAGAGTTAAAATTACCTTACCGCATATTACGACTTTGCGGTGGCGATTTAGGGTTTACAGCCGCACTAACATTTGATTTTGAAGTGTTTTCTACAGCGCAAGATCGCTGGCTAGAAATTAGTTCTGTTTCTAATTTCGAAACCTACCAAGCCAATAGATTAAAATTGAGGTATAAAGATGAGAATGGTAAAAACCAATTAGCACATACCTTAAACGGTAGCTCCTTAGCTTTACCACGTGTTTTGGCAGGTATCTTAGAAAATTATCAAACTCCTGAAGGCATTAAAATACCAGATGTATTAGTACCTTATTGTGGGTTTGAAATGATTGATTAAACTTGAAATGATTAAGCTTTTAGCACTGCCATTTTGAAATAGTAGTTGTAAGAACAATCAGTAAATACGCCGTGTAAATCTAGTTTACACGGCGTATTTATTATAAGAATTTACCTAAATTTAAAAGTTAGTTTAAAAAATAATTCACATATGGAATACTTTACAACAGCATACTCAGCCTCAAAAGCAAATGCTACAATAGCCATAAAAAAGTCAAAAATTGATTTTGGAATTACCCCAGAAACAGCCGATAGCTTACCAAATCCAGCAGAATTATTCTTAGGTTCATTTTCGTCTTGTATTCTTAAAAATGTTGAGCGTTTCTCTATTCTTATGCATTTTGAATATACCACTGCTGAAATTTCGGTGAAGGCAACACGTTTAGAAAAACCTCCAAGAATGGACAATATCAGCTATGTGCTAAAAGTGTATAGTAAAGACAAGAACATAAATTTAGACCTACTTAAAAAGAACATTGAAAAGTTCGGAACCATCTACAATACCGTTAAGTTATCTTCTACCATAAATGGCACAATTGAAAAAATTTCAGCATAGAAAAAACGAGTTAGCTAAATAGAAACTCCACTATTTCGATAAATAAATACCTGAACATGAATTGGATAATTTTAATTATTGCAGGCTTATTCGAAGTTGTCTTTGCATTCTGTTTGGGCAAGGCTAAAGAAACTACAGGAAACGAAATGTATTTATGGTATGCTGGTTTTTTTATTGCACTTTGTATTAGCATGGCCCTTTTAGTGAAGGCAACGCAAACTCTACCTATAGGAACAGCTTACGCCGTGTGGACTGGTATTGGTGCTGTTGGCACAGTGTTACTGGGTATCGTGGTATTTAAAGAACCTGCCACTTTTCTTAGACTGCTTTTTATCACGACCCTTATAGGCTCTATTATTGGCTTAAAAGTAGTGTCTCATTAAATTAAGGCAAATAGAAATTCAGTAACTATTAAGTAGATTTACAGTCTCAATTTTTTTAAGATTATTTATAGAAAATCTAATCATCATGAATAAAAAAGTTACAGATTATCTTAATGGACTTACCCAATGGCAAGATGAGCTTAAAAGGCTTCGAGAGATAATTCTTGAATGTGACTTGGTAGAAGATTTTAAATGGATGCATCCATGCTATACATATAACGGTAAAAACATTGTATTACTGCATGGTTTTAAAGAATACAGTGCCCTCCTATTTTATAAAGGAGCACTTTTAAAAGATCCAAAAAAAATATTGATTCAACAGACAAAAAATGTACAATCCGGTCGACAAATCCGATTTATAAATTTAGACGAGATAAATCAATTAGAGGCTGAAATTAAAAATTATGTACTTGAAGCTGTAGAGCATGAAAAATCTGGTCGAAAAATACCAATGAAAAAAGTATCCGATTTTGATTTTCCGACAGAATTAGGAAATAAATTCAAAGAAAATCCTGAACTTGAAACTGCGTTCAAAAATCTAACTCCCGGACGACAGAAAGGTTATTTACTGCATTTTTCACAAGCAAAGCAGGCATCAACGCGACTATCAAGAATAGAAAAAAACACAAAACGAATTTTTGATGGCAAGGGATTAAACGATTGTATTTGCGGACTTTCTAAGCGTATGCCGAATTGCGATGGCTCCCATAGTCAACTCGCTTCGAAATAAGTTTTTACGAACGTGTTGTTACCTCATCTTTATTCCATCTTATAGCATTCTACGTATCTTTGAATATGCGTATTTTAATTTTTCTTATTTCGTATTTGACCATGGCCACTTTTGCTTGGGGTCAAGAAGATTTTTTGGCAAAGCAATATTTTGCTGATGGCGATTTTGAAAAGGCGGTAGTTTTCTATGAAAAATTAGTAGAGAAAAATCCGCGGCGAACAGAATACGCACAAGATTTAGTTGCCTGCTACCAACAATTAGAGCGTTACGTAGATGCAGGTGAATTTCTAAAAGAACGTTTAAAAGACCGAAACCCCTATCCTACTTTATTGGTAGATTTAGGATATAACTACGCCCTTCAAGAGCAGTCGGAAAGGGCCCAAACCTATTATAAGCAAGCCTTAGATATTATTCCTAAGAATCCGAATTACGGTTATGCCATAGGGCTTCAGTTTCAAAAATATAGCCTTTTAGATATGGCGATTAACGCTTTTGAAAAATCAATGCAGCTTAACCCTGCATTAGATTTTAATTTTCAATTAGCACGTATTTATGGCGAACAAGGCAATGTTGAGGCAATGTACAATTCGTTCTTGAATTTGATTATAGGCGGTAAAACTTCAAAATCGAATATTCTAAGGAGTATCGATGATTTCGTTTCAGAGAATCCTGACGACACCAATAACATTCTATTAAAAAAAGTGTTACTAGAACGAGCTCAGAAAAATCCTGATATTGTATGGAACGAATTACTTAGCTGGCTTTTTGTGCAACAAAATCAATACAGTAGTGCCTTCAGACAAGAAAAAGCAATATTCAAGCGCATTAACGGTAGTTCTACCTTACGTTTAGAAAATTTAGGCGATAATGCTTTAGAAGCCAAAGATTACGAAACAGCAAAAGAAATTTTTAGCTACATCATCGATAATACGAACAATGACATCATCAAATTAGATGCGGAATTAAACTTACTTGATATTGAGTTAATGAACGCCTCTAAAGGTCAATTAGAAACGATTCAAAAAAAATATTATCAACTTGTTGATATTTACGGTTATAAGTCACAGACGCTTCAACTTCAAGTAGCCTACGCAAATTTTCTTACGTTCAAAAAAAATGAACCCCAACCAGCTGAAAAGCTTTTAAAAAATAGTCTTGAACTTCCTTTAAGTGACCGCGGAACTGCATATCTAAAATTAGCTTTGGGAGACATTTTGGTATATGATAAAAAATTCAATGAAGCCCTTATTTATTTCTCACAGGTTCAGCAAAAATTAAAGAATGACGTTCTAGGGCAAGATGCTCGCTTTAAAGTTGCTCAAACAAGTTTTTATAAGGGTGATTTTGATTGGGCATTGACCCAGTTAAAGGTTTTAAGAAGTTCAACTTCACAGTTGATTGCAAATGATGCTATGCAACTAAGTTTGTTGATTTCAGATAATTCCTTAGAAGATTCTACACAAACAGCTTTAAAGAAGTATGCACGAGCAGATTTTCTGTCCTACCAAAATAAAACCGATGATGCCATAACTGCCTTAAATGATATTCTTGAAAATCATAAAGGTGAAAAAATTGAAGATGAAGCATTACTTAAGCAGGCAGAGTTGTATGAATCACAAAAAAAATACGACGAAGCTCTATTGAATTATCAAAAAATAATCACCTTTTATGGTAATGGCATTTTGGCCGATGATGCCTATTATGCTTTGGGCGAGCTTTACAGAAAAGTTTATAAAGACACCGCAAAAGCTAAAGATCACTATGAAAAAATAATTTATAATTATCAAGACAGTTATTATTTTCCCCAAGCACGAAAGAACTTTAGAGTATTAAGAGGTGACTCCATAAATTAAAAACATCCTCGCAATTATATTTAAGATACTGTTCAATTAACTTTGTATCAAACATTTGATTTTAAGTAAGAATCTGATTTTAACCTATGTACATTTATAACGTAACTACCAATATTGAAGAAACCAGCCATGATGCTTGGGTAAAATGGATGAAAGAAATTCACATACCAGAAGTACTATCTACCGGTAAGTTTCTAAGTGCGAAATTCACAAAAGTATTGATTGAAGAAGACATGGGTGGTTTCACCTATTCCGTACAATATTCTGTAAAGGATAAAGCTACATTAGAACGTTACTATGAGGAAGATGCTCCTAGATTAATAGAAAGTATTCAACGAAATTTTGCAGGCAAATTGGTTTCCTTTAAAACAGAATTAGAGGTTGTAGATGAATATTTTGTTCAGCGGGCCACTGCTACACATTACTTGTTCACCTATGGCACTTTACAAGAACGAGAGGTACAACTAGGAGTATTTTCAAGACCCTTAACTGGTTTTGAAGATGAATTACCACTATATATAATTTCGGATACAAAGGTAGCAGCCCTCTATCCAACATTACAACACACCGGACAAAAAGAAGATTGTATTAAAGGACAAGTCTATACCCTATCTCACCAAGAATTGCAAAAAGCAGATATTTACGAAGGTGAGG